>Ga0209284_10000248_pt1 | contig 87373 bp, 59 predicted proteins | sample FRY03_FD_187211 | JGI IMG/M metagenome (GOLD analysis project Ga0209284, IMG submission 187211) | Freshwater microbial communities from Lake Fryxell liftoff mats and glacier meltwater in Antarctica - FRY-03 (SPAdes) (version 2) | ecosystem: Environmental > Aquatic > Freshwater > Ice > Glacier... | reverse complement strand
AGACCACTTCCCCCCCCCCACACATGACCCGCGCACCCACCCCCAACGCCGGCCCCTCAAAAGAAATTCCTACCAGAAGAGCCGGTGTTCTGGAAGACTCAACACCCATGAAATCCATGTCCGCCGTGCTCCGCCTGGTCACCTCCTTTTGTTTCGCCATCGGAACCGTCCACGCCGCGCCGCGTCCGAACATCATCCTCATCATGTGCGATGACGTGGGTTACTCGGATCTTGGCTGTTACGGCGGCGAGATTCAGACGCCAAACCTGGATCGGCTCGCCGGAGATGGGGTGCGGTTCACCCAGTTCTACAACACCGCGCGCTGCTGTCCCACGCGCGCCTCGCTGCTCACCGGCCTGTATGCGCATCAAGCCGGCATCGGCCACATGGTGGACGGCGCGGGACCGAAACTTGGCGTGGAGGCGTACTCGGGCGAGTTGAGCCAGCGCGCCGTCACCATCGCCGAGGCGCTCAAACCCGCGGGCTACCGCGCGTACATGGCTGGCAAGTGGCATGTGACCGGGAAAATCCGGCCCGAAGGAGAAACGGACAAAGGCAACTGGCCGTTGCAGCGGGGCTTCGACCGCTTCTATGGGACCATCCACGGTGCGGGCAGCTTCTACGACCCCAACACGCTCACGCGCGACAATCAATTCATCTCGCCGTACGCCGATCCCGAGTACCAGCCCAAGGAGTATTTCTACACCGACGCCATCAACGACCACGCGGCGCGATTCGTCACCGAGCACAAGAAGAAGCACGGCGACCAGCCGTTCTTCATGTACATGGCCCACACCGCCCCGCACTGGCCGATGCACGCGAAGGAAAAGGATGTCATCAAGTACACGGGCAAATACGATGCCGGCTACGACGCCATCCGTGCCGCGCGCATTGCGAAGATGAAGAAACTGGGCCTGCTGGACGAGCGCTGGAAAATTTCCCCGCCGGCTAGCGACTGGAGCAAGGTCGAGAACCGCGAATGGGAGCTCCGCTGCATGGAAGTGTACGCCGCCATGCTCGACTGCATGGACCAGGGCATCGGCCGTCTGGTGGACACGCTCAAGAAGAACGGGCAGTTCGACAACACGCTCCTCCTCTTCCTCCAGGACAACGGCGGCTGCGCCGAGGGCATGGGGCGCGGGGCGGAAGGCCCGACCCGCGCGAACCAACCCACGCTGCCGCCTCTGGCAAAGGACTACCTCCAGCCCGACATGCTCCCCAAGCAGACACGCGATGGCTACCCGGTGCGCCAGGGCGTAGGGGTGATGCCCGGCCCGGCGGACACGTACATCGGCTACGGCCGGGCGTGGGCGAATGTGAGCAACACGCCCTTCCGCGAGTACAAGCACTGGGAGCACGAGGGCGGCATCAGCTCTCCGCTCATCGCGCACTGGCCGGCGGGGATTGCGAAGTCAAGCCGAGGAAAACTCGAACCACAGCCCTCGCACCTGATTGACATCATGGCCACCAGCGTGGAGCTCGCGCAGGCAATCTACCCGGGCGAATTCGCAGGAAACAAAATCCAGCCGATGGAGGGTGTCAGTCTGGTGCCCGCGTTTGCCGGGCGTCCGCTGAACCGCGCACAACCGATCTTCTGGGAGCACGAGGGCAACCGCGCCATCCGCATGGGCCAGTGGAAGCTCGTCTCGAAGCACCCCGGCGGATGGGAACTCTACGACATGGTATCCGACCGCACCGAGATGAACAATCTCGCGTCAGCGCACCCAGAAAAAGTCGGCAGCATGGCCATGCTGTGGCAGGAATGGGCCGCTCGCGTCGGCGTCCAGCCCTGGCCCCTCGACGGCGGGGATTCCAAGAAGGCGAAGAATCCGGGAAAGAAATAACCCGGCGGCGACGCAATTGCGTCTCCCTCGCGCACGGCAACAACGCGCTGCATTCTCGCCCTTGGCCTTGTCTGGACTGAAAGATCCACGGTCTTTCCCTTATGTCCGAAAAATCAACCCAACGGATTCACCACGCAACTGACCCGCTTTGTCCTGGTTCGCCCCGACCTCTAAAGACACCACTCGGTGCATCTAGAACGTGTCGATTCGTTTCATCCTTCAGCGTCGCGTGCCGCCCTCACCGCCGGCCCCACAAAGCAAATTCCTATCAGACGCGAGCGGTAACGTCGCCACAGTCCCCGAGATAGGTCTTGCCGTCTCGCCGGCTAACGGCCAGCTTCAGGCTCTCCGGTTGGGCCGCGGTGCGCGACCGATCCGACATCCCACCCCATTTTCCATGAGCGAGCCCATTATGGCCCAAAAGTCCCCCTGCGCGGTGAAGGTCGAATCCGGTAAAACCTATTACTGGTGCTCCTGCGGGGCCAGCCAAAGTCAGCCGTTTTGCGATGGCAGCCACAAGGGCACCGACTTCAACCCCCTGCCGTACAAGGCTGAAAAAGAGGAAACCGTTTATTTCTGCGGCTGCAAACACAGCGGCAAGGGCATGCTCTGCGATGGCACCCACTCGAAGCTCTGACGCCGGCACGAGTGATTTCGCCGGGCCGGGGCGGCGACGACCGGTTCAATCACGACGGCCTCGGGCCATTCTCCCTCCGGGGAGCTGAAGCGATCAAGGCGGGCCGCCGGGCGGTGTCGTGACCCGTGCGGAAGCGCCACCGAGGATCCCCGCATGCCGCTCCTGATCGCCCCGCTTGTCGTTGTCGCGCTGCTCGGCCTCTGGCTGCTGCTCCTGCCGCTGTCGCTCTGGCAGCGGTACCGCGCGGGCAAGGCGCGGCACCGCGCGCTGCCGTGGCTGGTCAGATTGAATGGCTGGGCTCTCCTGCTCTCACTGGCCGTATTCGTCCCCGGCATGGCCCTCACCAGCCTGTGGTGGCCGGGAGCCTTGTGGTACGCCCTCGCCGGCTTGGCCGCGGGAGGGCTCGCCGGCATGCTGGGGCTGCGGCTGTGCCAATTCGAACGAACCCCCCGCGGCCTCTACTACACCCCCAACCGCTGGCTGGCGCTCGGCTTGATCCTGCTGGTCGCGGCGCGCCTAGTGATGAGCCTGGTCGAGCTGTGGCGTTCCTGGCGGGGCCGCGACGCGCTGGCGGTCGTTCCGGTGCTGGACCATGCCAGCCTCTTCGCGGTGGCTGGCGTGCTGCTTGGATATTACATGGTCTTCACGTGGGGCCTGCGCCGCCGGCTGCCTGCGGACGGCGCTTGAAAGCCCGACGCGTGCCCGCCCGTGGCGCGACGCCCGGTCCTCGATCCGGCGGCCGGCGAACCGCGCCGCGACCGCGGGCCGGGATCAGCCAGGCGAGCCGTCTGTCACCGCGCGGCGCGGCCGCGGAGCCGAAGGGCATTTCCGATCACGGACACGCTGCTCAGGGCCATGGCCGCCCCGGCCACCATGGGATTGAGCAGCCAGCCGGTGAACGGGTAGCGCAAGCCGGAGGCCAGGGGGATGCCGACCGCGTTGTAAATGAACGCAAAGAAAAGGTTTTGGCGGATGTTCCGCATCACCTCGCGGCTCAGGCCGAGGGCGCGGACAATACCGCGCAGATCGCCCTTCACGAGCGTCAGTCCGGCGCTTTGGATGGCGACGTCGGTGCCCGTGCCCATGGCGATGCCCACGTCGGCCTCGGCCAGGGCCGGGGCGTCGTTGATGCCGTCGCCGGCCATGCCGACAACCGCCCCTTGCGCGCGCAGGGCGCGGGCGGCCTCGCGTTTACCCGCCGGCGTCATGTCGGCGCGCACGTCGTCGATGCCGAGCTCACGGCCGACCGCCTGGGCGGTCTGCGGATTGTCGCCGGTCAGCATGACCACCTTCAGCCCCATGGCGTGCAGCGCTTTGACGGCCTCGGGCGTGGAAGCCTTGATCGGATCGACCACGGCCATGAAGCCGACGAGGGTCGACTCTTCCGCAACCCAGATGACCGTGCGGGCCTTTTCCTGGAGGGCCCGCGCGGAGTCGGCGAGGGGCGCGTGAATGGCAATGCCCTCGCCCTCCAGCCAGGCCCGCTTGCCGGCGCGCACCAGCACCCCGTCGATGCGCCCCATCACCCCGGCACCGGTGACCGAGGCAAATCCCTCCACCTCCGCCCGCGGAAGCCCCAGCTCTTGCGCGCGGTTCGCGATAGCTTGGGCCAGCGGGCGCTCGCTCAGGTGTTCAAGGGCGGCTGCGAGCGCGAGAACTCGGTCCTCCTGGCCGGCGCGGGCGGCGACAACTTCCCGGACCACCGGGCGGCCCTCGGTCAGCGTGCCCGTCTTGTCCGTGATCAGGTGGGTGATCTTGCCGGCGCGCACCAGGGCCGCCGCATCGCGCACCAGCACGCCCATCTGCGCCCCCCGGCCCACGCCGAGCGAGATCAGCGTGAACATGTTCAGGCTCCGGTGCCGCAGCGAGCGCTAGGCCCGGCCGAAAATGAAGCCGCCGGGCCCGAAGACGGCGAGGGTGGCCAGGCCCAGCTGCACCCAGCCCGAGACCGCGGGAGGCATCCATGCCTGCACGCGCAGGGCGGGAATCATTTCGCCCATTGTGAGCACGAACACCGGCAGGGCGAGCGCCCCGCTGAACCAGAGCTTCCGCTGCAGCGCAGGCAGTTCGCCCGGGTCCTCCGCCGCGCCATCCGGAGGCGCGTCCCTGGGTTCGAGCGCCATCCCGCATATCGGGCACTCGCCCGGATGATCCTGCTCGATCTCCGGATGCATCGGGCAGGTGTAGATCGTTTTCGCGGCCGACCTCACGCGGGATTACGCTCCAGGGCCATGCCGCATTTGGGGCACTCGCCGGGCTGATCCGACTCCACCCCCGGGCACATCGGACAGAAATAGCGCGCTCCGGCGGCGGGCGTGGCCGCATCCGGCGGTTGGTGGCCGGGTCCGCCACCGCAGCACGGCTTGGCGGGCGGAGGAGATTCGGCTTTTTCCGGAGCAGCACGATTTTCGCTCCCCCGTCTCCGCCTTCGGATGTGGGCCGCAGCCACTCATGTCAGTATCCCCTTCGGCTGGTGCGGTAGTACTCATGAGCCCGACCATGCCCCACGTCCGCCGCTTCGGGGGCCATTTATTCTCCGATTCGCCGTGGATAGCGCCAAGCCGGGAGCATGGCCCCGGCCAGCCGGCCCACTCCCCCGCGTTTTCCCGCCTGACACCCCCGCGTTCTGCGGTAGGCTCCGTTTTTCCCCGGACTCCCCATGATCAAAGTAGGACTCATTTCCCTTGGCTGCGCAAAAAACCTCATCGATTCGGAGGTGATGATCGGCCATCTGCAGCAGGCGGGCATGGCCATGACGCCGGAGCCCGAGCTGGCTGACGTGTTGATCGTCAACACCTGTTCGTTCATCGACAATGCCAAGAAAGAAAGCATTGCCGCGATTCATGGGGCGGTCGACGACCGCGAGACCGACGTGCGGCGCCACAAGCAGAAAATCATCGTGGCCGGCTGCCTGTCCCAGCGATTTCGCCAGGAATTGCCCTCGCTGATGCCCGAAGTGGACGCCTTCATCGGGCTGGACCAGCTCACCGAGGTGCCACAGGTCATCAACCGTCTCTTCACGGCCGAGGAACTCGCCGACCGCAACCTGGTCACGGACAAGCCGCGCTGGATTCCGGATTACGACACGCCACGGTTCCGCCTGACGCCGAAACACTTTGCCTACATCAAGATCGCCGAGGGCTGCAACCATCCGTGCAGCTTTTGCATCATCCCGAAGATCCGCGGCCAGCACCGGAGCCGCACCCAGGAATCGGTCGTGCGCGAAGCCCGCGCGCTGGTCGCCAGCGGCGTGAAGGAGATCAACCTCATTTCTCAGGATACGACGTATTTCGGCATGGACCGGTGGCAGGGAGCGCGGCCGAACCCGCGCTCGGGCGTGGACAGCACGCGCGGCGAATCGCTAGCCTCGCTGTTGCGCGAATTGAACACGATTCCCGGCGATTTCTGGATCCGCCTGCTCTACACCCACCCGGCCCACTGGAGCGACGATCTCATCGCGGCCATCGCGGAAAGCGAGAAAGTGGCGCGTTACATCGACATGCCGCTCCAGCACATCTCCAACCACATGCTGGGCCTGATGAAACGCGAGACCGACAGCGCGTACATCCGCACCCTGGTGAAAAAAATCCGCGCCGGCATCCCCGGCGTGGCCATCCGCACGACCTTCATCGTCGGATTTCCCGGCGAAACGGCGGCCGACCACGCTGAATTGCTTGAATTCCTTGATGAAGCCCGCTTCGAGCGCGCGGGCGTGTTCGAATACAGCCGCGAGGACGGCACCCGCGCGGCCAAAATGGAGGGCCACCTGCATCACGCCACCCGCAAAGCCCGCTGGAACTCCGCCATGAAAAAACTCCAGTCGCTGGCCGAGGAGGTCAATCAGGCCCAGATCGGCAAATCCATGCGCGTCCTGGTCGAGGAGAAAGGCGTCGCCCGCACTGAATGGGACGCCCCGGAGATCGACGGCACCGTCTATGTGGACCAGGAAATCCCGGTCGGAACCTTCTCCGAAGTCACCATCAAGGACTGGCGCGGGTATGATCTGGTCGCCGCGCGCTAGCCGGCGCGATTCCATGCGCCCGCCCCCCAGTCCCGCGGGGAGCGTGGCCCGGAAGTCGCCGCCCGCTCAGCCCCGCCGCCCCCACCTGGATCCGGCCGCCGGGAACCTCTTCAGATGCCCACCCATCCCACCATACCTGCTGAAACCCCGGCGGCGCCCTCGCCCCCGCGAAACATCGCGATCATCATCAACCCGGCCGCGCAGAGCGCCCGGGCCTCGCGGCACGTGGAGACTGTGCGCACCCTCGCGGCCGGAGCCCGCCTGGTCGAAACCCGCGCCGCGGGCGACGCCCGCCGGCTGGCCCAGGAGCTGGCCGGCGAGGGCTGCGACATCGTGGTCGCGGCCGGCGGCGATGGCACCATCAACGAGGTGGCCGCCGGCCTGCTCGAGGCCGACGGCGAAGCGGTGCCCGCGCTCGGGCTGCTGCCGCTGGGCACAATGAACGTTTTTGCGGTGGAGCTGGGCCTGCCCGCAGCCCACCTGGACGGCTGCTGGCAGCGGATCCTGGCCGGCCGGTCACGAGAGATCGATGTCTGGCGGGCCGGGAAGCACGTTTTTGTGCAGATGGCCGGCGTCGGCCTGGATGCGACCGTGATCCAGCAGACGAGCTGGGAGTCGAAAAAGAAGTGGGGCCCGCTGAGTTACCTCGGCACGCTGACGCAGGTGCTGGACCGGCCGCCGCAGGAACTGCGGATCAGCGTGGATGACGGTCCCTGGCTGACCGGCACCAATGCGCTGCTCGGCAACGGCCGGTTTTATGGCGGCCCGTTTTCCGTCTTTCCCGCGGCGCGCAATGACGACGGCTGGCTCGACATCGTGCTCATCCACGGCCACGGGCCGGCGACCTTTTCCAAGCGTGTCGCGGACGTGCTGTTGAATGAAATCGACGACGACCGCGAGGGGGTGACGCGGCTGCGGGGCCAGCGCGTGCGGATCGAGGCACCGTGCCCCATCCCCTTCGAGATCGATGGGGAGTTGGGCGACGAGACGCCGCTCGTCGTCGCTCGGCATGAGCGGCGGCTCCGGGTCATCGTGTGAATAAAAGCCCATGTCCGCATTCGGCCATCCATCGCGCACCGTCTGGGTGCCTGCTGACACCCCGGACACGGTGCGGATCATCGACCAGCGCCAATTGCCCTGGCGCTTCGTGGTCGAGGACCTGCGCAGCGTCGAGGACGTGGCCACCGCCATCCGCGAGATGCACGTCCGCGGGGCCGGCTGCATCGGGGCCACCGCGGCGTACGGCATGTGGCTCGCCGCCACCGCCGGGCTGGATCTGGCATCGGCCGCCGCCAGGCTCAAAGCGACCCGTCCGACCGCGGCCAACCTCGCGTGGGCCGTGGATCGCATGCGGCGCGAGGGAGCGACCCTGGCCGCCGCCGAGACCATCGCGGAAGAGGACGCGGCCGCCTGCCTTGCCATCGGTCGCCACGGATTCGCTCTGCTGGAGGCCCGCCGCCAGGCCCTGGGACGCCCCGACCAGGCTCCGCTGAACATCCTGACGCACTGCAACGCCGGATGGCTGGCATTTGTCGCCCACGGATCCGCCACCGCGCCGGTGTACGCGGCCCACGACGCCGGCCGGCCGGTTCACGTCTGGGTGGATGAAACACGCCCCCGCAACCAGGGCGCGCGCCTGACTGCCTGGGAACTGGCCCGGCACGGCGTGCCCCACACCGTGATCGCGGACAATGCCGGAGGCCATCTCATGCAGCGCGGCCTCGTGGACCTCGTCATCACCGGGGCCGACCGCGTGACCCGGAACGGCGACGCGGCCAACAAGATCGGCACCTACCTCAAGGCGCTGGCCGCGAGGGACAACCACGTCCCCTTCCACATCGCCTTTCCGTCCTCCACGCTCGACTGGACGCTCGCGGACGGAGCAGGCATCCCCATCGAGGAGCGGGCGGAGGACGAGGTCAGCCAGCTGGAGGGCCCCGATGACAACGGCACCCTGCGCACCATCCGGGTCAGCCCGCCCGGCAGCCGGTGCGCCAACCCCTCTTTCGACGTCACGCCGGCCCGTCTCATCACCAGCTTCATCACCGAAAAAGGCGTCTGCGAAGCCTCCGAAGCCGGCATGCGGCAGGCCGGCCTGTGACCGGCAAGCTGCACTTGAGGCCGGGACGTGGCGTGGATAACACCCCCCTTATCTCATCTCCGTTGTGATGTCCTTCGCTTTCGCGGGGGACCAGCTAAACATCCGGATGCGGACAGCCCGCACCGCGCCGGGAGAGTTGCACACGCCGAGCTGAAGCCAGCTCCAGAGGGAACGCTTGACGCTGGCATTTGTGGAAATGCGCCTTCCTGAAGCTGGTGCGCCCCATGACGGGCGGCCCGGCCGCCAGCACCGGCCGCGCCGAGGAACGCTTCCGGCGCGAGATCGCCCTCGCGGCCCAGTTCGACCATCTTTCCCTGACCCGCATCCTGGGCAGCGGCACCACCGTCGATGGACGCCTCTTTGCCGTCCTCGAATGGATCGAGGGCGAGCCGGTTGACCAGCATGTCCGGGCCCGCACCCTGGGGCTCGACGCCCGAATCCTCCTGGCCCTGCAGGTGGCCCGCGGGGTGCCGCAGCTGCATGAACGCGGCTGCATCCACCGCGACCTGAAACCGGCCAACATCCTGGTCTCGCCCGCCGGCGAGCCGAAAATCCTCGATTTCGGACTGGCCCGCGCCCTCGATCCCACCGAGTTCGGCCCGACCCTGTCCATCGAGGGCGAGGTGCTGGGCACTCCCCATTTTATGGCTCCCGAGCAGGCGGAGGGCGAATCCTCGCGCGTCGCCCCCCCTTCGGATGTCTGGGCCCTGGGCATCCTGCTGTTTTTTCTGGCCACCGAAAAATGGCCGCATGCTCCGTGCACGCCCCGGGACCTGGAGGCCATCATCCTGAAATGCCTGAGCCGCGACCCTTCCGGCCGATACGCCACCGCGGGCGGGCGGGCTGACGATCTGGAACGCTATCTGGCCCGGGAGCCGGTTTCCGCACGCCCGGCGACGCTCCTGTACATCCTGGGACGGACGCTGCGCCGTCACCGGGCCGCGGCGGCCCTGGCGGTCGGCGTGCTGGCGGCGGGAGCCGGGGCGGCCGGGTGGCATTCGTACGCCCAGACCGCCACCAACCGGCACCTGCAGGCAGCTCTGGACGAGGCGATGAACCTCCGATCATTTCTGCTCCTTGATCTGCGCTGGGATTTCGAACGCTCCGGCCGGGAAGACATCCTCACCGGAGTGGCCCGCCGGGCGCAGGACTTTCCAGCCCAAGCGGCAGCCCGCGGCATGCCCCCCGGACCCCGGTTCGATCCACGCCGCTTCGAGGCCCTGGCCGCCAATCTCCGTGGACAAGCCGCGGCCTTCCGGGAAAACCTGGCCGGCGCGCTTTCCGAATTCGAGCATGAGCACACTCTCAACCGCCAGCTCCTGGAGGCGTACCCCGCTGATCCGCTGGTGGCGCTCGACGCCGTGTCCAGCGCGGCGAATGCCTCGGTGCTGCAGTTGCGCCTGGAGCGGCCGTCGGCCGCGGTCCTGCTGCTGTATGCCGAATCCCGACTCGAGGAAGCCCGCATCGCCCGCCGCGGCGGACAGTGGGCGCACGCCCTCAATGTCCTCCACGATGCGCGCCCCCGCCTGGAGGATCCCGCGGTGACACCGGCCTCGCGGTTTGCCGCCCTCGGAACCAACTATGGCGAGGCTGCCCTGGCCCACATGGGGCTGGGGCGGTTCGAAGAAGCGAAACGCGAACTGGAACTGGCCGAGCAGCAGCTCATCGCCATGCGCAAACTCGGCTACTTCGAGCCATCGATGTGGCGCGAGCGGGTGACCGCCCGCATCGCGCACCGGGTGGCCGAGCGCCTGCTGGACTCCGGCCAGGCCGACGCGGCGTCGACCTGCTGCGCACCAGCATCTCTCGCTCGCCGGCGTCCTGCACAATCGACCCCTCGCGGACCGCACCCAAAGGGCCGAAGTCCTGCATGCCCGCGCCGCGGAAATTCTCGATCAGGCGGCTGCCCATCCACATCTCACCCCGGCCCAGCGCGGGGAAATCGTAAAAAACCGGGCGCGTCTGCCGGCGGGGTTCCCCAGCCCGCCACCGTCAACCGAGCCGGCCTCGGCTCTTCCTCCCCCCGCTTGACAGGCCGGCCCGCGTCACGCTAAAACACCGGCGCATGTCCTGCTCCCACCTCCTCGCGCTGCTCAGCCTTGCCTTCGCCCTGTCGACCTCCGGCACCGCCGGGCCGCTCGCCTCCTATGAAGGCTTCGGGGAGTACGCCGCCGGCGCGTAGATCGAAAGCGGCCCAAACGGGTCCTCCGGCACCCCCGTTGACGGAGGCCTCGGCTGGGGCGGCTCGTACGACGTCAACAATGCCATCAAGTCGCTGGTCCGGGCGGAAAACCGCTCCTCCAGCCCAGTCACGTACACCAGCGGCGAAATCTCCATCCAGGGGGGCGGCCGCGCCCGGCGCCTCTACGACATCGCTAACGGCTCCTATGTGCTCCAGCGCCCGCTGGGGGAAACGTTCAGCGCCGCCGCCGGAGAGGCGCTCTGGTTCAGCTTTCTCTTCCGCTCCAACAACGTCAGCCCGCTGGCCAATCGCGATTATTTCCAGGTCGGTCTCGATGACAACGCCCAAGCCTCGAACGGCACACCGCGGGTCGGCATCGGAATCACCACCACCGGGACGGGTTTTGCTCCCAGCGAGCCGTTCCGCTTCTTCGCCAAAAGCACCATCGACGACGCGAGCACCGCCTTCAGCGACACGGGATATCCCGCCATTGCCACCTACCTGCTCGTCGGACGCGTCGCCGCCAGCGGAGCCGCCTACGACACCGTGGAGCTTTTCGTCAACCCTTCCTTGATCGCCACGCCCGGCCCGGCCGCGGCCACCGCCAGCGTGGATTCCGGACTGGCCAGTCTTTCGCACCTCTTCCTCCGCACGTCGAGCCTCGACAACACCGACGTCTATGTGATCGACGAGCTGAAGATCGGGCGCACCTACGAGTCCGTGGTTGCTCCGCCGCCCTTTGAACTGTTTTTCAACCCCGGCGGCCCCGGCACCCTGCACTGGTCCGCCCTGCTCGAAGGGGCGATCCTCCAGACTTCGGATTCCCTCGGCGCGGGCAGCTGGTCCTCCATTCCGGGTCCCTTCGGCCTACAGGGCACCGAGTTCTTCCACCCACTGCTCGGCCCGGCCGCCTCCCGCGGCTACTTTCGCCTCTGGCACCCCTGATTTCCGCGTCCGCACACCGGCCGGACGCCGTTAACAACCGCCTCCTCCGTCCCCCATGTTTCCGCGCACCGCCAACGCCAGCTTTCCAGACGCCAGTTTTCCAGACGCCAGCTTTCCAGACACCCAGTGGAGCGTCGTCCTGCGGGCATCCCGGGGAGGGGAAGCCGAGTCCAAGAAGGCGCTGGCCGAGCTCTACAGCGCGTACTGGTACCCTTTGTATGTCTTTGCTCGGCGTTCAGACCAGCAGCCGGTCGATGCGGAGGATCTGGTGCAGGACTTTTTTGTCGAGCTGAATGGCCAAAATGTCTGGGCCGATGCCGATCCGCTGCGGGGCCGCCTCCGGACGTTTTTGCTGGTGTGTTTCCAAAGGTGGGTGATCCAGGCCCGCCGGCGGGAGCACACGCAGCGGCGCGGCGGCGGGGCCGCCCACGTTCCCCTGGACACCACCGGAGCGGAAACCCGCTACGGGCAGAAGCCGGCCGATCGCCATATGCCCTAAACCGCCTACCACAGGCGCTGGGCCCGCGAAGTGCTGGATGGGGCCATGCAGAGGCTGGGCGCCGAACGCGCGGCCCTGGCGAAAACAGCGGAATTTGCGGTTCTGCAGCAGTTCCTCAGCCTCCATCTGCCGACCACCGATTCCTACCTGGACGCCGCGAGAAAGCTCGGGGTCTCCGAAAACGTAATCGCGGTAAGCGTGTTCCGACTGCGCCGACGGTATCGTGAACTCGCCCGCAAAGCGGTGGCGGACACCCTGTCCACGCCCGCCGAGGACGAAATCGAAGCCGAATGGCAGGTCTTGCTGCGGGTCCTCGGCGAGTTCAAGGGCGATTGACCGACCGCTGCGCGGCGGCAGGCCGGAGGCCGGGCGCAGGGCGATCCCGCGGCCCGAGGCGTCAGGTGGAGAAATTCCCGATGGCCACGCCGGGCTGGGCGAAACAGACCAAATGCATTATGGTTCCGGAATGAGCGATGCCGTCCGCCCCCGCCCACCCTGCCCCGGCATGCCCGCACGCGCCGGACACGGGCGGCCGCGGGAGGAGGCCGGCCGGCTTTCGGCCTGTCACTCCGAGCGGCCCGCAGCCAAAGTGCCCCCATTTTTCAACCGTCCTCACGTTTCGGCATGATCCCCCGCCACCTTTTTCCCCTGCTGCTCTCCATCGCCACCCTGGCCTCCACCATGGCCGCGGATGACCCCGCCTTTCCCGCCCTCGACCGGCAGTTGACGGACGACATCCGCCCGCTCCTGTCAAAATACTGCCACGGCTGCCACAGCGCGGAAAAACACAAAGGGGATCTGGACCTCGAGCGGTTCGACAGCGTGCGCGCCGCGCGGCGCCACACCGCGGCTTGGGAAAAAACCCTGGACCAGGTGGCCCTCGGCGAAATGCCCCCGGACGACGAGCCGCAGCCGACTGCGGAGGAGAAGAACCGCCTGATGAAATGGGTGCGGGATTTTCTGGAGGCGGAAGGCCGGGCCAGCGCCGGCGATCCCGGCCGCGTGCTCATGCGGCGGCTCAACAACACCGAATACACCCTGACCATCCGCGATCTGACCGGCGTCCCGCTCGACCCCGCGAAGGAGTTTCCGATCGATGGCGCGGCCGGCGAAGGTTTCGTCAACGTCGGCGAAGCGCTCGCCATGTCCCCCGCCCTCTTCGACAAATATCTCGCGGCCGCCAAAGACATCGCCAGCCACGCGGTGCTGCTGCCCGACGGCTTCCGCTTTTCCGCCAGCGACCGCCGCGGCGACTGGGCCGACGAGGTCATGAACGGCATCCGCGCCCTCTACGCGCGCCATACCGACGCGGCCGGAGGCACCCCCATCAATCTACAGGGCATCCAGTTCGACACCAATACCGGCGGCCGCCTGCCGGTGGAGAAATACCTCGCCGCGGCCGCGGAGGATCGCGACGCCTTGACCGCAGGCAGCCTCACTCCACAGGCGGCAGCCCGGTCCCGCGGCCTGAATCCCAACTACGCGAACACCCTCTGGCGAGCCCTGACCCAACCCAATCCGACCACGCTGGTGGCCACGGTGGCCGCGCACTGGCGCACCCGCCCGCCGGCCGAGGTGGCCGCGGAAATCGAACGATGGCAGCGCGCGCTGACCCGCTTCCAAACCGTCGGCCATGTAAAGCCGTGGATGGTGCCGGTCGATCCGCTGCAATCCCGCCAGGAGGTGCGCCTCAAGATGCCGTCGTCCGCGGAGGATGGCGCGATCACGCTCTTCCTGACCGCCTCGGATGCCGGCGATGGCGCGCAAGGGGATACCACCGTCTGGGAGCAACCGCGGCTGGTCCTTCCCGGGCGTCCGGACGTGCTGCTGCGCGACGTGCGCGGCTTGGTCTCGTCCTTGGCCGCGCTGCGCGGGGAGTTGTTTGCCTCCAGTGCCGCCTGCCTGGCCGCCGCCTCCGAAGCCGCGGCCATGGAGGAGCCGCCCGATGCCGCCTCGCTCGCGGCCAGACACGGCGTGAGCCCGGGCCACCTGACCGCCTGGCTCGACTGTCTCGGCATCGGAGGCGGCGGCACACCCACCCTCGATTATTTCACCAACCGACTCGATCCGGCCGCGACCCACGATTTCGTCAAAGGATGGGGCGTGCCGGAAACCCCGAGCCTCATCGCCAATGCCTCCGATCAGCACGTCCGGGTGCCGGGCAATCTGAAGGGCCGCGGCGTGGCCGTGCACCCGTCCCCCATCCTCCAGGCCGCGGCCGGCTGGCGCAGCCCGTTCACCGGGCTCGTTCGTGTAAGCGCGGCCGTGACCCACGCCCATCCCGAATGCGGCAATGGCGTCACCTGGTCATTGGAGCTCCGGCGCGGCGCCACCCGGCAGCGGCTGGCCACCGGCATCTCCCACGGCGGTGCCCCGGTGGCCGTCGGCCCGGTGGAAAACCTGGCCGTGCGCGCCGGCGATCTGCTTTCACTGCTGATCGGACCGCGCGACGGCAATCACTCATGCGATCTGACCGAGGTGGAGTTCACCCTCACCGAGTCCGGCGGTGCCGGCAGGGAGTGGAGCTTGAGTCGCGATGTCTCGTCCGACCTGCTGGCCGGCAATCCCCACGCCGACAGCTTCGGCCAGCCGGACATCTGGCACTTTTACAGCGAACCGGTCGCCGCCGCCAGCCAGTCCGGCTCGGTCCTCCCCGCCGGCTCCCTGCTGGCCCGGTGGCAGGCGGCCGCAACACCGGAGGCACGGCAGTCGCTGGCCGGACAGGTCCGTCAACTCCTGACCGGCGAGGCCAAACCGGCACCGGAGTCGCCCGATGCCGCGCTGCTGCGCTTGCTCGGCTCGCTCCAGGGGCCGCTGCTGTCCCGGGTCCGCCTCGCGGACGCCCCGCCCGTCGCCGCCCTGCCGGAAACCTGGGGACTGGATCCGGCCGCGTTCGATGACCGCGGCGATCTCCGCGTTTCCGGCCCCTCGCCCATCGCGGTCAAACTGCCGGCCGAACTGATCGCGGGCTGCGAATTTGTCACCTCCGCATCGCTGGGGCATCCAGAGGGGTCGGTCCAGGCCACCGCCGCCCTCACCCCCCCGGTGGCCGCCGCCGGCCTCCGCCCGGAGGCACCGGTCCTGGTCGCGGATGGAAGCGCCGCCCGCCAGCGTTTTGCCGCGGCCTTTGACGCGTTTCGTGCCCTCTTCCCCGCCGCCCTCTGTTATCCGAAAATCATCCCGGTCGATGAAGTCATCACCCTCACCGTTTATCACCGCGAGGATGAGCCCCTCGTGCGCCTCATGCTCGATGACACCGAAAAGGTGGAACTCGACCGGCTCTGGAATGAGCTTCGCTTCATCGGCCAGGACGCACTGACCATGGTCGATGCCTACGCCCAGCTCCTGGAATACGCCTCCCAGGACAGCGATCCCAAACTCTTCTTCCACCTGCGGGAGCCGATTGCGCAGCGGGCCGCAGCCCTCCAGCAAGTGCTGGCCGATTCCGAACCGCGCCACCTCGAGAAGCTGGTCGATTTCGCCGCCCTCGCCTACCGGAGGCCGACCACCCAGGCCGAGCGCGACGGCCTGCGCACCCTCTACCGCACCCTGCGCGCCCAGAACATGGCCCACGACGAGGCCTTCCGACTGACTCTCGCACGAGTTTTCGTCGCCCCTGCCTTCCTCTACCGCGTCGAACAGCCCGCGGGCGGCGAGGCACCGCAGCCGGTCTCCTCCTGGGAACTGGCCAGCCGGCTGAGCTACTTTCTCTGGTCCTCAATGCCGGATGCGCCGCTCCTAAAACTGGCGGACACGGGCGCTCTGCTCCAGCCCACGGTCCTGCGCGCCGAGGCCCGGCGCCTGCTCCAGCACGACCGCGCCCGCGCCCTCGCCACCGAGTTCGCCTGCCAGTGGCTCCACCTCCGGGACTTCGACCAGCTCGATGAAAAGAGCGAACGCCATTTCCCCGGCTTCCTCGCCCTGCGCAGCGACATGTACGAGGAAACCGTGCGCTTCTTCACCGACCTCTTTCAATCCGATGGTTCGGTCCTCAGCATCCTCGATGCCGACCACACCTTCCTCAACGAGGCCCTCGCCGCGCACTACGGCATCCCGGGCGTGCAGGGGCCGGAATGGCGGCGCGTCGAAGGCATGAAGGCCCACGGGCGGGGCGGCGTGCTCGGCATGGCCACCATGCTCTCCAAACAATCAGGGGCCTCCCGCACCAGTCCGATCCTTCGTGGCAACTGGCTCGTCGAGGTCCTCCTCGGGGACAAGCTGCCCAAACCCCCGAAAGGCGTGCCCCCCCTGCCAGAAAGCGAAGACGAGGGCGAGATGACGGTGCGCCAGATCACCGAACGGCACAGCTCCGATCCGAAATGCTTCGGCTGCCATGCCCGCATCGACGCCTACGGCTTCGCGCTCGAGAGCTTTGACGCCATTGGACGGCTGCGGGACATGGACCTCGGCGGCCGCCCGATCGACGCCCGGGTCGAGCTGCCCAACGGCACCTCCATCGACGGCGCGACCGGCCTCCGCGCCCACCTCGTCACCGCCCGGCAGGACGAATTCCTCCGGTCCTTCTGCCGCAAGCTCCTCGGCTACGCCCTCGGCCGGGGATTAAAGCTTTCCGACAACCCGCTGGTCGCGGACATGATGCAGGCGCTGCACCAGAACGAACATCGCTTCTCCGCCGCCCTCGACTGTCTCCTGCAAAGCCCGCAGTTCCTCCGCCAGCGCGGCCTGGAGGCCACCCGGGAGGAGGAAATCCGGTGACCGCCTGTCCGATCCCGCCTACAATCAACTGACCATTCCAATCATGAATCCGCAACTCCGCCACCCCTTCTCCCGTCGCCGCTTTCTGCACGGCCTTGGCGTCAGCATGGCCCTGCCATGGATGGAATCCCTGCCCGTCTGGGGCGACGAGCCGCGCCGCTCCTCCACCACCTCCAGCGAGCCGCCGGTCCGCCTCGCCGTGCTCTTCTCCGGCAATGGATTCCATTCCGGCGAATGGTGGGCCCGCGGCCAGGGCGCGGACATGGAGCTCGGCGGCGTGATGAAACCGCTCGGGGCCCATCGCGAGAAACTCACCTTCATCCGCGGCCTCTACAATGAGGAGGCACTCAAGGGAAACATCCACAGCTCGCAGACCGGAAACCTGCTCTCCGGAGCCCCGCTCGCGTCGGGCGGCGAAATCCGCTCCGGCCTGAGCATCGACCAGCTGCTCGCCCAGCGCATCGGCCACCAAACAAAAGTCCCCAGCCTCGTCCTCGGCTGCGAAAAATCGAACTCATCGGTCCACAAGAACTATTCGATGATCTACAGCTCCCACATCTCGTGGAGCTCGCCGACCACCCCGACCCCGCTTGAACTCTACCCGGCCCTGGCCTTTGACCGGCTCTTCAAAACCGAGGCCGGCCGCGGCGACCAGAGCGTGCTCGATGCCGTAATGGCCGACGCCGGCGGCCTGCGCAGCCGGCTCGGCTACTCCGACCGGCAAAAACTCGACGAATACCTCAACTCCGTCCGTGAAGTGGAACAACGGATCCAGCAAGCCGGCCGCAAGGGGGAATTGCAGGGCTGGCGGCCCACCCTCGCCCTGCCCAACATCCCCCGCCCCGCCGACGGCATCCCCCAGGACATCGACGAACACATGCGCCTGATGTGCGACCTCCTGGTGCTCGCGTTTCAGACGGACACCACCCGGTTCTGCACCCTGAAACTCAACAACGACCACTCGTCGCTGCGCTTCCCAAAACTCGGGGTCGATTACATGATCCACCACCTCCTCTCCCACAGCGACACCGCCGACTGGCTCAAGGTGAACCAGTTCTTCATGCAACAGATGGCCTACATCGCCAGCCGGCTCGACGCCATCCAGGAAGGCGAACGCACCCTCCTGGATAATTCCATGATCCTGTACTGCTCCAGCATGCTCAACGGCAGTCACGACGCCACTCAGTTGCCCGTCGTCCTGCTCGGCCGCGCCGGCGGCCGCCTCGAATCCGGCCGCGTGCTCGACTACACGGGCCAGCCGAACCGCAAAATGTGCAGCCTCTTCCTTTCGATGATGGACAAGTTCGACGTCCGCCTCGACCGCTTTGGCGATTCCGCTGAGCGCCTCGCCGAAGTTTGAGCGGCGGAGCCACCGCCGCGCCGCGGGTCCGTCAGTTCGAGGCCGGGGTGTTGCTCACGATGAACTGGTAGGCGCTTTCATAGTCGGCCTGCTGCGCAGCGGAGGGTGGCTCCCCCGGCACCTCGTCCGCACCGGCGCCGGCCGCCGCCTCCGCACGGGCCTGGCGAACATCTTTTAAAAACTGCCGCTTCTGCTCCGCCGTCAATTGGCCGAAGCGCGTCTTGATCCAGTTCGGGGCCTTCAGCAGCAGCCAGTCCGGCATCTCGTAGCTCCCCTCCACGGTGGCGCATAGCGTCACGTAGAGCTGCAAATAACTTTCCAGCGTCGCCTCCCCCGCGGCCTCGCCCTCGACCTGGAGATATTCACTCAGCACCCATTTAAGAATCGACGTGAGATGCCCTCCTTCGGCGATGAGGGGGTTCTCCAGGACCAGCCGCTCCTGCAGAGAAGGCGGCTTTTCCGAATCTTCGATCACCTGCTTCTCCTTGACCTGCGCCGCCAGCCATTGCGCGAGTGCGACCAGCGAGCCCGCCTCCGTGCCGGCCTGACGCTCGATCATCTGCGTCACCGCAGAGCGCGCGGCCACCAGCATCTGCCGCGTGGCCGGTTGGGTCAGCCGGTCATCCGCCAAAAGCGTGGCCAGGCCCGCCTGCAACCGACCGAGCTCCTCCACGGTCCCCGGGTCCGCCAGAATGACTCGGACCGTTTGGGCGCTCATCGGCTCGTCCTGGGCAGGACTCGTCCCAACCCAAACACCCGCCAAAAAATAACCGAACCATAACGGAAGGAAGGAAGCTTTCATGAGTGAAGAAGGAAGACAAAACCCTTGCAGCCCTGGAGTCATGGGATTCAGCCCCCTTTCCCCATTAAACCACTGGATGCAGAAAGATGAGTCATTGGGAAGCCTCGCGTTGCTGAGCCACCCAGCCTGCAAGCTCACTCCACCGGCTCACGGTGGCCGGCTGAGCTGCCGCATACTTCGCTTTCAGCAGGGCATGACCGTCACCCGACGCCCCATAACGAGAAAACGCGTCCGTGGCATTTTTGCCGGCAAGGAATCGCTCCGCGCGGGCCCAGGGTTGAGCCTTGAAGTGCGCCACCACCGCCGATCCATCCAGAACCACAAGTCCCGCCGCATCCAAAAGCTGCGGCTGGTCCTCCCAGTCCGCTTCACTCACGAACCCCTCCACACTGAAGACCGTGACAAACCTGTTGAGATTTTCCGCGGCGATACTCCCATTGCGTTCTTCAATGAAACGCGTCATTCCATGAAGCATGGGGGCGGACAAGGAATGCAAGGCCGCCACCGATTCCTCCATAAAAGCCGGACGGGCGTCCTGATCCGCTTCAAAAGCCTCGGCCATCAAGGGTATCTGGGCAAACAATGCGGACTGGAACTTGGAGGCCGCCGCCTGCGCCCGGCCGCTTTTCAGGGTCTGCAGCTTCAAAAACCACGGCGATGCGCGGCCCGGCGCTCCTTCAGGCAATCCGCCCTGAATGCGATCCAAGATGGCCGCGACCTCCTTGACCGTATCGATCCCCACCGGCAGCTGGCTCGGCAAAACGACCTCCTCCGGCTCCTCAAGCCGCTTTGCAATTTCTTCATCCCCGGACTTGATCAAACCACCGACGCCCGCATCCGCAGGCGTATTGATCTGACCCAGTGAAGGGACCGACATCGCGGCCAGCCACGCGGCCAAGGCCAGACTCGAACTTATGAGGGTTCGTTGTGGGTTCCGCCCTCTTTTGGACGCCATATGATCTGGTCTGTGCACAAGTGTCCTTTACTGTTTGATTTCAATTTTTTGTACAACGGTTCGCTTTCCATCCCTCAAATACTTGGTAAATAGCGCATTCGGCTGAGTTGGATTATACTCACTGAGCTTTACATGCTTCAAATACTGTTCTTCGACAACGTAAGCGTGAATGATTCCAACAGGATCGCCGACACGCGGATTCTTAATTTCCTCCGTCACAAGTCCTCGCTTGCTTTCCATCTCGGAAATCACGCCGGAAAACACCGCCTCAAGGTTTATTTCAATAAGCACACAGGATTCAACATCGTTACCATCATGCATCGTGTCACATTTGACGAAACCGGTCGGCGTCGAGATATAAAGCAGCCATTGCGGAACCACGTGATTCTTCACATCTTCATCGTAGCTTGTCTTATCGGTTATAAAAACCTCATTTTTACCATCGTTGTTTAGGTCGCATTCCCACTTTATCAACACTTCTCTGTTTGGAAGTTCCGAAAATATTTTCCTATAATCCTCGACTGGATTGGACACTTCCGCCAGGAGACTGGAGGCCGTAAACAAAATAGAATTGCATATAATATTAGAATTTTTCATTGTTATTCTATTTGTGCTTCTTATCCTAAAAGTAAACTTCGACAATGGCTCCCGCACTTACAAGCTCCTTGAGCTTCCACCAGCCACGCGGACTGACCTCGCAGCGATTTTTGCCGGCTCGATCAGGAGCCTTGCCATGGCCTACTGAAGCGCCCGCCATCAAGGCCAGCAACACGGCGGTGGTCAGACTCGCATTTATGAGAGAATTGCTGTTTCATCACGGTATTTTCTATACCAATTCCACGACCGTTGATGTTCCTCATTTCCGTTACATGGTTTTTAACATTGAAGGATTACTGTACTAATTCTACTTTGTCGGGCTCCGGTGTGGGCAGTGGAGTGCTGGCAAACGGGAAGCCGACAAAGTAGAACTAAGTGACGCCATTGTTCTCAATTTCCAAATTTGCTTTTCATTATATTCATAGTATTTTTAATTTAATAGTAAATATTATTCCACAGCTTATGATTGCTAATTACTCGGACAAATAAAACCAGTTTGTGTCAGATCCACTTTTAAGATGCGTAGAAACAGGAATTAACGCGACAGCTCCATCATTTGCTACTCCACTGATAGTAAATGCCGTTCCTTTCAAAGAATTTGGGAGATCCACCTCTGTTAGCTCTCTTGATCTCAAATTAAACGAGTACAACTTCGTTTCCTTGATATCATGACCCCTGCAACAATTTACACGATTGCCATTCATTATAGAATAGCGTACGTTGTACTCTGCAATTAATGTCTCGTTATCAATTAACTCCCAAGTTTCAAAGCCCTTCATTTCGAATCCTGGTGGCTGCTGAGGAAGTGATAATCTCAAACTTGTATTAGGATTTATTACGAATGCATTCCGATTGGAAGAAATGATTAGAATATTTTCGATTCCGCCTCTGCTTTTCAATACTAACATTGGCAATTCTTCGCTCGCCTGAAAAACAACTTCACCTTTCGTATTTTTCACAGAACCTTTTGTGGTCGGCGCGGTGTACCAAACATAGTCGGGGTTGGGCTTGTTACGCTCCTCAACTTCATCTGTTATCCCCATTTTTGGAAGTAGAGTAAGCTTTATCTGATTGGTGCTTGAACGAGTAGCATTCAAAGTTTTTAAGTTGTTAATCGTTTCTTTATCCAGTGACACAAGAACCGGATGTAATGCTATTGTATCGGTACTTAATGTCTCTTGCCTCTTTTTGAAGAAGAGATAAAACAGAAGCGTAGAAATAAGCACAACGATTAAAATAAGTCTCAGCAAAAATGATTGTGATTTCATGGCGTAGTCCTCGGCAGAGTTTTTAGATCATGGATTATTCCATCACTCATCGCATTGGCGATTGCGGATCTGACGAGCTCCGCATTCGGGCCGGTATTCAATAAAAAATCGACTGCGTCGTCCGCTTTGTCAGCAGTGTGTGCGCCATAGTCAATAAAGTCAACCTCGCAGTATCCAGCACGGATGGGAAAGTAATTTGCCCGGTTTCCAAGATTTGTGTCACTTGCAACAGAAGTGTCGTTTATAACGTGGTGCCGTAGATTGCTAGATTTATCGAACACTTGCATGGCGGCGACCAACCTTGTTAGAACTGTCTCGATTAAATTAATATCTTCCTGCGGGTTTACGTTGCCTGATTCGCGCCTTACCTCAAGTGACCCTCGGGCCGTATGGCTCTGCGACGCATTGAAATGGATTATGAAAATGGAATCCGCTCCATTTTGTCTTGCAATGTCCGCCCTGGCCTGCCCAGATACACTTAAATCTGTCGACCGCGTCATTAATACTTTCATGTTTAACCTTTGAGATTTCGCATCTTCTTGCAGGGAATTGTAGAGCTCTAAGCTATAAGCTAAACTCATCTGCTTTTCCAGAACCCCACTTGGACTCGTTGAGTTATTCCAAGACGCAGAAGTAAAATCTGTTTCTGAGGTCCCCCCATGCCCTGGATCGATCACAACCACCGCCGGAACTTCAACATCTATTAATTCGATAGGAGCGTTGGATCCTTCTATGTGTATTTTGATTCGTGCCCTATTAAACCCAATGGGAGGTAGGTTTATCCGAATAGCTGTAATGCCGTCGGGATCAACAGTCGTTTCCGCCTGAGCCTGAGAAATTCGTCGACATGCATGCACTCCGTAGGCCGTAGATGCTTCAAAGTGGTCTCTGTGGTTTGTTGCTGCATTTTCCCAAGTACCCGAGTACCTCGGTTGTGCTTCACCAACTGGAGTGAATTGAGGATCTGCCGACCAAATGATTTTTTTATTTTTTAGCGCTCTTGCAAGTTTTAATTTCACTTCTCGATGCGCGATTTGGTTTAACAGAGGTGCTTCTTCAACCATTGAATTGGATGCTGGAAGAAACTTTGGCACTTCAGAGTCGGCAATTTCCTCATTGTCGGCGTCGCGGAGCCTTGGCGCCAGTTCAACCACCTCGATTGGCACGAGCAGCACGGGGACTTCGGTGGCGGCGAGGTTGGTGGTGGGGCGTGCGGAGGCGAGGATCAGGCCGTGGTTGTTGAGGTCGTGGGCGGTGGTGACTGACCAGTCGATATTGTTGAGGAGGGATTGGACCGGGCGCGGGCGGCCATTGCGCCAGAGGTGGGGAGGAGTGCCGGCAGGGTAACTCACCTGCCAGAGGCTTTCGCCGCGTTCGTTGAGGGTGCTGGTGTAGTGCAGAGTGATGGGCCAGGTGGAGGGATTGAGGCTGACCGGGGTGGCGTAACTGGACGAGATGTTGAGGAAGCCGGCGCGGTCGAGAACGGCCAGGGGCCCCTGGCCTGGCGAGGGCGGCGGTGCCGGCATGGCGGCGATGGAGATGGGGAGGAAGAGGCCGGGGCCGGTGACGGTCGAAGTACTGGAATTCCAGGTGGCGGCGCGCTGTTGATCGGCGAAGAGCCAGCCGCAGGCGGTGCCGTTTGCGCTGAGCGACTGGGTTTGGGTGGCGAAGCTGGAGAGCGGATGGGCTCGGGTTCCGAGGCTGGCGTAGGGAGGGGTGAGGCGGCTGGAGAAGATAGAATCATCAACGCCGCCCCCATCCATCACGGCAGTGCCGTCGGCCCCAAGGACTGCCAGATAGAAGGGTTCGTCGTAGGCACTGCTAAGGGTGGTTTGATCCGGAGGCGGCCAGAGGGGATCCTGGCCCAGGGGTCTGGGGTATTGAGCCGGGAGGCCTGCGGTGGCCGGCCAGACCAGGGAGCGCAGCTCCCCCGGGGAGATTGGATCCACCCCGCTGGTGTACGTCTGGCCGTCGCCGGCGTTGTTCTGGATGATGGCGTGCGCTGCGACCGTGCCGTCGTCGCTGATCTGGATCGGTTTATGGAAAACTGCGAGGTCGCTTTGGTCAGTGGTGTAGAACCGGTTGTGGTACAGCTGATAACCGGACTGGTTGGTCGTTCGGAACCATCGGAGGGTGGTGTTGGCCTGGAATTTACCGGCCTCGCTAACCGGACCGAGCACGCTCCAGGCGCCGGCGCGCCAGATGACCGGGATGCGATAGCCGGGGCGCGAAGGGTCGACGGCCGGCGGATCGGCGAAACCGACGACCTCACCTTTAGCATTGATGTCGTACACTTTGAGGTTTTGGAACCCGGCGGCACCGGTGGTGAGAGGAAGAACGAAGTAGGGCGTTTCGGTGACGCGGGGCCAGGCGATGAGAGGCTCCTGCGGATGCGCGTCCTCCCCGTTTTTCACGCCGTCGCCGTCCGCGTCCAGATCTCCGTCCGCGGTCCCATCTTCGTCGCTGTCGGTTTTCTGAGGATTGAAGCCGAGTTTATGCTCCCAGTAGTCCTCGACGCCGTCGCCATCGGTATCGATCTCGCCGGGATTGGCCTGAGTGACGGAGAACCCGTAGGTGAACTCCCACCCATCGGAGAATCCGTCGCCGTCGAGGTCGGGGTTCCGCCAGTCGAGGCCGGTGGTGAGGCGTTCGAAGAGGTCGGACAGGCCATCGCCGTCCGAGTCGCGGCCGAGCGTGGCCGATTCCGCGGCATCGGGGCGTCCGCCGTGGAGGAGTTCCTGAGTGAGGGTGTAGGCGTCCGCGTCGGCGTTGTTGGTGGGGTTGGCAGTGGGCAGGGTTGGTGTGTTGACGGTGACGGGGTGGGTGTGGGCGAGACTGGTGACCGCGTCGATTTTTGAGCTCTGGATGGCGAGCCATTCGAACCAGTCCGGGAGAGAGTCGCCATCGCTGTCGCGCGGTTCGTCGCAACCGCGCATGAGGGTGAATTTTCCGGTGGCGGCGGCGGGGCGGAGTTCGTTGTCGATGTCGTGGGACGGGCGGGTGAAGGAGACGGTGGCGCTGGGTTCGATGCCGCCGGTGGTGGAGGTGGTGTCGGCGGGCAGGCGGACCGGGGTGGCGAGGTGGTGCCAATCGAACGCGAGGGTGGGCGTGCCGGCCAGGTTGCGGCGGGCGGGGTCGGCCTCGGCGGCGGTGAGCAGGGTGTCGGGTGCGACGATCTGGCAGCCGTGGAGGTGGCGGGGTCCGACGAGCGAGGGGGTGGCGGGCGTGGCAAAGCCGTCGCTGAAGAGGGAGTTGATGAGCCAGGGAGTGGTCAGCGGGGCGGAGTGGAGGTTGGCGGCGAGGCCGGCGCGATTGCGGGCGAAGGTTGTGTGGATGAGGCGGGGGGCGCTGGGGTGGACGGGGGCGTTGGCATTGGTGGACTGCGGCACGAGCCAGAAGACGGCCAGCGCGCCGCCGGTGCCGCTGGCGGCATCGACCGTGTTTTCGGTCAGGGCGCAGTTGGTGAACAACGGGGAGGCGTCCGCGACCGCGACCGCTCCGCCGCGCAGGCCGCTCCTGTTTTGGAGGAACCGGGTGGTGGTGAACTGCGGCAGGCGTGACGAGTACCCGGCGGAGGAGGCGGCTGCGGTGGCGGGGTGGGAGACGAAGACCGCTCCGCCCTCGCCGGTGAGGCCGGTGCTGCCGGCGATGTTGGACTGGAAGCGCGTATTGAAGGTCGTGAAGGCGGTATTTTCGGTGAAGAGGGCTCCCCCCCGTTCCGAGGCGGTATTCGACTCCAGCACGGTGCCGCTGGTCAGTGCGGGCGGGTAGTAGCCGGGGGCGGCCAGCAGGGCGAGTGCTCCGCCGTGGCGTTCGGCGTGATTATGGTCGAAACGCGTCTCCATCGTGTAGAAGTAGCTTGTCTCCGCGCAGATCGCGCCGCCGAGGCCCTGGGAGCCCCCGGAACGGGTGGCGAGGTTGTAGGCGAAACGGCACTGGATGAACGCGCCCGTGCTGTAGGCGGAGTTGCCTGAAGGGGAGAGATTCGCCAAAGACACGGCCCCGCCGCGCGGGGCGTCGTTTCCGGAAAGGGTGCACTTGTTGAAGGCGACGCTGGCTCCGGAAACGTGCACGGCACCGCCGGAGGTGGTGGCTCGATTGCCGCTCAGCACGCAACCCTGCAGCGCGATGGATCCGTAGCCGGGCGAACCGGCTGCGCGGATGGCTCCGCCCAAGTCGGCGACGCCCCGCCGCAGGGTCAGATTTTGCAGGGTTACGCTGCTGGACATAGTGGAGGCGGTCGAAAAGGCGAGATCGAAGAGCCGAGTGGCTCCGCCGCCATCGAGGATCACGCGTCCGGAGCCGTTAAGGCCCCGGATGGTTTTGGTTTCGAGGGAAAGGGAGGAGGTCAGCGGAGCGGTGGCGAGGTAGGGAGTCCAGATCCAGGATTCGTTCAGCCGGCAATTGGTATTGGAGGGGCCTCCATAGGTTCCATCGAGGAGGACGATGCGGCGGTTGAGCGGGCAGGCGAGAATGGCCCGCCGGATCGATTTGAATGGGTGGGAGCGTGAACCCTGGCTGGTGGTGAAGAGGGTGCCTGGGGGAGGATTGGGGCCGGGATGCCAGTCCTGGCCGGCGGACGGACTGACGTAGACTACGGGTGACTTGAGCGAAAACGCACTACGGGGATCCGTTTTGTCAGTGAACTCCTCATAATTCGAATACCCGTCCTGGTCGGCATCCGCTCCGGCGTCAGCGGGGTCGGAGGGATTGAGGGCGTAGCGGATTTCCCAATCGTCAGACAGCCCGTCGGCATCGGAGTCCGGCTGTCTTTCGAAGGCACCGCGATCGGCCAGAGTGCCGGCCGTGCCACCGGGGGCATCCCAGCGCGGGTTGTTGAGAAAGTCGGTGGTAGCGCGCCGCGTGGCATCGCCGGCATTGGCCGGATTCAGCTGGTGGTTCGGATTGGAGGAATCCAGCATGCTGCTCGAGGTGGGAAGGAGGGTGCCGGCGCGGAATACGGGATCGGTGCCGTTGTTGCCGATGCCGGTGGGGCCGGTGGTGGCGGTCCATCCTGAAAGGGTGGAGTAGGTGGCGGTCTGCGCGCCCCCGGCCAGATGGGCATGGGCGGTGGTGCCGGCCGTGTTGTTCCAGAGGATGCTGCCGCTGACTGAAAAGACAGTCGCCGTGGTGGCTCCGTACACGCCCCCGCCCCCGCCCGCGAGGCTGGCCAGGTTGGAGGACAGGGTGCATTGCAGCAGGGTGGCATCCGCTCCCTCCACCGCGGCCACGGCTCCGCCCCGCCGGGCGGTATTGTTTTGAAAGACGCCATTTTCCACGCTGGCCGGCGCGAGGGTGGCTCCGCGAAGGCTGATGGCTCCGCCATCCGTGCCGGAGACATTGGCCGAGAAGTGACTGCGCCGCACCACCAGCGTGGTGCCGGCCTCGGCGTGAAGGGCACCGCCTTCCCCACCGGACCGGCACTGCTCGAACCAGCAATCCTCGATCGTCAACCGGGCGGCGTGCGCATAGATGGCACCGCCATCGTCCACGGCTCGGCATGCGGAGAAGCGGCAATGCCGCAGCACCACTTCTCCGGGCGTGCCGAGGATCCGGAAGACGCCGCCGTCATCGCCCCAGCAACTCTCAAAGTTGATGTTTTCACAGATCAGCACCGGCATGGCGGAGGCTCCGGGGATGGAGACGGTGGCGAAGGAGGCCATCTGCTGCAGGTGCACCTGGGCCATGTTGACGCCGATGAGATGCAGGCGTTTGTTGAGCAGCAGTCCGCCGTTGGAAGAAGTGGGCAGGATGTCGCCCCCGATCAGGTTTTCGTTAAAATAGGCCAGGGCTCCGCCTTCGCCCCGAATGACGATGCGCCCTCCCTCGGAAAGCCGGGGCGACAGGAGGGCGGCTTGGAGCGTTCGCAGGGGGGTGTGGTAGTCGCCATTCTGGATGCCGGAGTGGTCGGCCTTGATGTAGATGACGTTAGTGAGGGCACCGACCGGTGGCGCGCTGATGTTGCCATTGCCCTGGCCCTGGCTTTCGGCCAGGTTGGAAAAACCATCGCCGTCCTTGTCCCAGGCGGCGTCGAGGAAGGACGCCGGATTGAGTCCATGCTGGATTTCCACGCCGTCGGAGATGCCGTCGCCATCGGAATCGGGGTGGTTGGGCCGGCTGCCGAAGAAGTATTCGGAAATCTTCGGCACCAGATCGAGATCGACGTCCGCGGCGCGGTCCGGGGCGAGCAGGTCGATGCTTGGGGGGAGGCCCGGATCAAGCTGGATTTCATAGGCGGCCTCCCAGACGTCCGGCATGGCATCGCGGTCGGTGTCCTGGTACAGAGGGTGGTGGGCGGAAGCCTGCAGGTCATCAAGCAGGATCGGAGCGAGGGGTCCGTCGGCGGGGGTTGGGGCTGGGCGGTGAAGCAGGCGGAATTCCTGGCTGGACGGAATGCGCTGGAGGGCCAGGTCCACGCCGACCAGACGCTCGTTGAGCCAGACATCCCAGGTGGCGGCGGCGAGATCGCGGCGGACGGTGACCCTGAGCCAGTCCTTGGCGCGCCCGCCGGTGTCCTCGACCTCGTAATCGGCCGGCATGCCGGCCAGTCCTCCCAGGCGCAGCCACCATGGCTGGTTCAGGCTGCTACGGGTGAGGACCAGCACGCTGTAGCGATTGGCGTGTCGTTGGAAGAGGAAATGGGCTCCATCGAGATAGAGCACGCCCGATGTCTCCGTCGGCTGGCCGGCGGAGGCGTGTCCGGCAGGATGCAGCATGAGCGTGCGCGCGACCGGTTTGAGCCAGAGATCCGCGAACCCGGGAGTGTCGCCGAGCAGGATGGCCGGCAGGCTCGCCTCATTGGTACCGGTGCCGGTTGGCGGTGTCAGCAGGAGGGCGTGTTCGCCGGTGGCCGAATCCAGGTCGGTGATCAGGGGCGGACTGCCGGAGGAGCGCCACGGCGCGGGCAGTGAGTAGCCTGGGAAGGCCGATTCGAATGTCTGAAGGGGCAGGCTGGCGAGCGCCGGCACGACCAGCAGGAGGCAGGCAGCGCACAGGGACGCAGTCGCGCGGAGGAAGGATAGGGAAGGCATGGAGGGTGGGTGGTGAGAGGGTTGGCGGGTTGGCGGGTGAGAGAGACGAAGGGGCGGAGGATCAGGGTTCCGGCGGTGGCGGTTCCAGGAGGGCCTCGGCTGCTTCGAGGGACAGGCCCTCGTTGACGATTGAGTGCCGGACTGCGGTAAAGCGATCCTTGGCGGCTTTGGCTTCGGGCAGCGGCCGGCCGAGGGCCGGAGAAGTCTGGGGGTGGCGGAGGCGTTGCTCCAGGGCGGCCGCTTCGTCGAGTGGGCGGCGGTGGGTGTCCGCGAAAGCCGCGAGGGTGGCGGGTTGCTCGGACTCGGGCGCGTTCTCCATTGCCAGCAGTTGGGCAACGGCCACCGCCTGCTGGGCGGAGGCCACCTCGGCCTGGAGCGCCTTCAATTCAGCAGAGGCCTCGGAGAGCTGGGAGGATGTCGCCCGGGAAACGGCCGCGCTGGCTGGAACCGGAGGGAGAACCGCCGCGAGGCGGGCGGTCTGGAGAGCCTGGGGACTTGGGCGGTTCCGCGGGCGGTCATGGAAGAGACTGAGAGCGACTGCAAACGACAGCCCGACGCCTAGGGTTAAAACCGACAGGACCCGGATGTTCGTTACATGAGGTGGGAGCGCTCTCATAATTTTGAACATGTATTCCCGAACATATGTTCAAAGCAACAAAATTCGCTCAACAACCTAAAAAAAACTCACTTTTACTCTGGAGACACCGGCCGCGGGACGTTTGATTTTTCCGGTCCGGGCCGTCAATGCCGGCCTCTTGGTTTGATTGCACGTGTGGCGAGGGTTGGCGTCGCTCGTCCTCCGCCCACCTTCGGCGCTTTGGCCGCGGACGGCAGGCCACTGGCCGCTGGCCGCTGGCGGCTGGCCGCTGGCGGCGGTGGTGATCAAGCGGTACCCAGCGCCCGGCGCAACGCGCTGGCCAGCGCCTCATCCTGCGCGGGAAAGACCGTGCGTAGGTTGATTTTGAGCAGGTTGTCGGCGATATAACCGATGACGGGAGGTTCCCCGAGCCGCAGGCGGCGCGCGAGCGCGTCCACGCCGCTGAGGGAAGGAGCGATGTCCAGAGTGACGGAGGGCACGGCGCTGCGCGGCATGGTCCCGCCGCCGCAGCGGGACGTACCCGTCCCCACGCGCACGTGCGGGCCCAGGATAGCGGCCAAGGCCGAGGCCCGCTGCCGCAGGACCGCTTCGTCCGTAGCCAGCAGCGTCAGCACCGGCACCTGCGGGGTGTCGTCCCCGGCCGTGGCGAGATAGGCGAGCGCGGTTTCCTGAAGGGCGGCGAGCAGGAGTTTGTCGCAGCGCAGGACGCGAAAAAACGGGTCTTTGCGGACGCGCCCGATCCAGGCCGCGCTGCCCGCGACGATGCCGGCCTGCGGTCCGCCGAAGAGTTTGTCGCCGCTCACGCAGACCAGGTCGGCCCCGGCCTGCAACGACTCGAACACGGTTGGTTCGTGTTCCAGGGAGGCGAGCGCGGCCGTATCGACCATGGCCCCGCTGCCCAGGTCCTCGACGAATGGCACCCCCGCGCGATGGGCGAAAGCGGTGAGGTCTTCGAGTGATGGCGACCCGATGAAGCCCTCCTGGTAAAAATTGGACCGGTGGACCCGCAGGATGGCCGCGGTATTCGGTCCCAGGGCCTGTTCGTAGTCAGCGAGCGTGGTCTTGTTGGTCGTGCCGACCTCACGGAGGCGCGCTCCGCTCGTTTCGATGATCTCCGGAACGCGAAATCCGCCGCCGATTTCGACTAGTTCACCGCGCGAGATGATGACCTCCTTGTTTGCGCCCGCACAGAGATGCCGCAGAACGAGCACCACGGCAGCCGCGCAGTTGTTGACCACACACGCCTCCTCGGCACCGGTGAGGGTGGCCAGCAGGAGGTCGACCAGCGGCGCGCGGCGTCCGCGCTCGCCCGTTTCCAAATCCATCTCCAGGTTGCTGTAGCCGGCCGCCACTTCCGCGACCCGGACCGCCACGGCGGCACCCAGCGGCGCGCGGCCGAGATTTGTATGCAGGACGACTCCGGTCCCATTGATGACCGGGCGCAGCGATGAGCGGCCGAGCGCTTCCAGCTCGGCGCGCACCCGGGCCGCGACGAGATCGAAGGCCTCGGGAGCGGCTCCGGCCAGGAGGCTGGTTCGCACGCGCTCGGCTTCGGCACGCGCCGCTTCGGCAATCACCCGACGCGGCAGCCCCCCCGCCCCGGCCGCCGCCTGGGAAAGTTTTTCAACCGAGGGCACATGCCGCAAGTTTGCCGCGTTCATGGGCGCGAGGCTACCGCTGGCGGGGCGGTGCGCCAGCGCAAGCCTGAGGATTCCTGCTCCGGGGGTGCCCGAACTCAGGCCGCAGGTCAGCCGCGTTTCAGAGTCCCCCGCCCTTGGGCTGGCCGGTTCAGACCGCCGTCACCGGCTCTGCCGGAGGTCGGATGCGGAAACAACGTGAGCCCGACCCGGGCGGCAGCGATGGCTTGCCCGCGGGACCTCGACCCCGTACCCTCGACCCGTGACCATCCCCCGACTACTGGCCTTGCGCCTCGCTCTCTGCACCCTCGTGCTCGCCAGCGATGCGCCCGCCGCCGAGCTGACCGGACTCGTCACCGACGCCGGCACCGGCGCACCGGTCGCCGCGCGGCTGTACTTGCACGACGCCTCCGGTCGCTGGCATCTTGCGCACAGCGCCGACCCGGCGGGCACTGCGGTGCCGTATTCAGTCGAACGCGCGGCCACCCGCAGCGTCGAGATCCACACCACCCTCTCGGCCCACCCTTTTCGGGCTGACCTGCCCGCGGGTCGGGTCACCGTGCGCGCGGAACGGGGGCTGGAGTATCGCCCGACTGAGGTCTCGGTCGAGGTGACGCCCACCGGTGGGCGCGTGGACCTCGCCCTGGCGAGATGGACGGATCTGAACGCGCGCGGCTGGTTCAGCGGCGATGTTTTTCTGCACCGGCCGCGGACCGACTGCGCCAACCTCGCGCTCGCGGAGGACCTCAACGTCCTGTTCCCGATTCATTACTGGACGACCGAAAGCGGGGTCGCGCCTGCACCCGGCAACCGTACCCAACCCGGCGGTGACCCCGCGCCGGAACTTCAAATTGTCGATGCCGAGCACGTGATCTGGCCGGTTAATTCCGAGGTCGAGCTCTTCACGGTTGAAGGCAAGCCGCACATGCAGGGGGCGTTCTGGGTCTTTGGCCATTGCGGTCCGCTGACGGCCGCGGTGCCGCCATTCGGGGCGATCGCGGCGCAAATCCGGAAGCAGGGCGGCTTTGTCGACACGGAAAAACCGAACTGGCCGTGGACGGTGATGCTCGTGCCCGTGCTGCAGCCGCGGTTTTTCCGCGTGCTCAACAACCACCATTGGCGCACCACCTTCGGCAGCGGGTCGTGGAAGCCGGTGGAGGCACCCGCGTGGATGCAGTGCGAACGCGACGCCGACGGGGGGCTGACCGGGGACGGCTGGACCCAGTTTGGCCTGCGGTTGTACTACGCGCTGCTCAACAGCGGCTTCCGCCTCATCCCAACGGCGGGAACAGGATCCGGCGTGCACCCGGTGCCGGCCGGGTTTTCGCGGACGTACGTGCATCAGCCGGATGGCTTCTCATATGAAAAGTGGATGACGGCGCTGGAGGCCGGCCGGTGCTTCGTCAGCAACGGCCCCTCCCTGATGACCACCTTCAACACGCAGCCGCCCGGGTATGTCTTTTCGGATTTCGCCGAAGGCGAGGTGCGGGTGCATTACGAAGCGGCGGCCGTGCACGGCGTGCAGCGGATCGAATTGGTGCACAACGGCGACGTGGTCGCGAGCGTGGCTGGGGCGGCCGATGAACAAAGCGGGGAGCTGAGGGCCCGCGTCACCCGCTCCGGGTGGATGGCGGTGCGCGCGTGGGAGCTGACCCCTGATCAAAGCCTCCGCCTCGCCCACACCTCCCCCGTCTGGTTTGAGGTGGCCGATTTTCCCGAAGTGCCCAAGGCGCAGGAAACAGCGTGGTTTATCGAGCAGGTCGAGCAGGAACTCGCCCGCCACCGTGGCGTCCTCCCGTCCGACGCCCTCACCGATTATGAAACCGCCCTCGCCGCCTACCGCTCACTGCATGCCCGCGCCCGCTGAGTCCCGGGCCCTGTTCGCCCCGCTGCCGTTCGCCCCGCTGCCGTTCGCCCCGCTGCCGTTCGCCCCGCTGCCGCTCGCCCCGCTGCCGCTCGCCCCGCTGCTGGCGGCCGCCTTCACGTTCGGTCTCGCCGGACCGGCGACCGCGGAGGACATCCGCCTTTCCGTCACCCGCGACACCTGGGTCTCCGCGGTGGGCAGCGAACGTCTGGGCAACAACGGCGCTTCGCCGCGGGTCAAACTCAAGGGCATTCAGGAATTCACCGTGCTCGATGCCGACTGCACCGCCCTGCGCGGAAAAACGATTGTGCGCGCCACCCTGCACCTGCGCCAGGCGGGCGAGGAACGCCTGGGGCGTGTCACCGTCTCGACCCTGACCGCGCCGTGGACCGAAGGCGGCGGGGTGAACTATGCGGTCGAACCCGGGGCCGCGTGTTTTGCCCTGCCGGGCACCACCCCCGACATCACCAGCGCCATGCTCGGCCAGGGCGGGTCGATCTGGGGCTGGGGTGACGCCAGCGCGCCCGATGGCGACGGATGGCAGCGGATCCCGGTCGATCCGCAGGTCATGCAAGCGCGCGCCGAGGGCCGCAGTGAAGGATTTGCCGTGCTCGACGACGTCGGCAGCGAATACACGCGCACCGGCGATCGGATCGACTGGCGCCTGATGCCGAACCGGTTCTTTTTCAGCCGCGATCAGAATGCCGCCTCCGCGCCCTACTTCACCGTGGAAGTGACCAAGGACGCTCCGCCGCCGCTGCCTGCGCCCGCGCCCGGCCCCGCCCCGGTCCTGGCGAGAGAGGTCCCGCTGCCGGTCGCCCTGGACCAGCCTGCCCCGAGGCCAGCCGCCTCCCTGCCCGGCATCAGCTTGACTGATCTGTGGGGCGCCCCGGTCCGCGACCTGATGCTCGCGCGCAACGAAGCGACCTGGCTGCTGGTGCGCGGAAAAGACCTGGCCGCACCGCAGGTGCAAGCCGCCGGACTCAAGGCAACCGTCTCCCCCGTGGGGGCTCTTGGCGATGCCCTCGGGACGCGCGACGGCAAGCCGATGGCCACCGCGGAGGCCTGGCTGGTCGAGCTGTATGCGCCCGACGACGCCAAACCGGGGGAGCAGACGATTGTGCTGCAGGCCGGAGCCGCGAAATCCACCATTCCGGCACGCGTGCTGCGCTTCGCCCTGCCCGACCGCCTCTCGTTCGTCCCGCAGATGAATGCCTACGGTCTGCCGCCGAACGAGCGCGATTTTTACCGGTTGGCCCACGACCACCGGACCTGCCTGAATGTGCTGCGGTATTCGTGGCGCGGCGTGCCCGCCAACGGGTGTGTGCCGGTGAAGCGCGCCGACGGGCGCTGGGACTGGAGCGCGTGGGACGCCCGCTTCGGCCCGCTACTCAACGGCTCGGCCTTCGCCGGTCTGCGCCGCAACGCCGAGCCGGTCGACGCCTTTTACCTGCCTCTGAACGAAAACTGGCCGATGGACCATGAGCGCCACTTCCGCGGCGGCTACTGGATCGAGGACGCGTATCCCGAGGCGTATTGGTCGGAGTTTCGCGAGGCGGCGGGTGCGTTTGCCGGGCACGCCGCGATGAAGAAGTGGTCGCGGCCGGTGTTTGAGTTTTACCTCAACGGCAAAGTCTATTTCAAGGCGGACCGCAACAGCTGGGCCGCCTGTTCATCGCCCTGGGTCTTCGACGAACCGGTTAACACCCAGGATTTTTGGGCGCTGCGGCGGTTCGGCCGCGAGTTTCTCGCCGGGGTCGGCGCGCCCCGGGAGGACGTACGCATGGCCTTCCGCTGCGACATCTCGCGGCCGGAGTGGCAGCGCGACCTGCTCGACGGCGTCTGCGGCGTGGAAGTCGTCAGCGGTGCGCTGCGGCCGTACCGCGAACGCATTCTCCGCCGCCAGGAACGCCACGGCCAGCGTGTCCTGATGTACGGATCCGCCGCGGACATCGGCTCCCCCGTGCTGCACGCCACCGCCTGGTGCCTCGACGCCTGGTGCCTCGGTGCCGATGGCGTGGTACCGTGGCAGACGATCGGCACCGGCGATTCGTGGACCACGCCGGATGCACGCAGTTTGTTTTATCCGACTTCTGACTCCACTCCGCCCGTCCCCAGCCTGCGGCTCAAGGCGTTCACCGCCGGACAGCAGCTCGTCGAATATCTCACGCTGCTCCAGCACGCCGGCAATCACCGCCGCGAGGACGTGGCCCGCCTCGTCCGCCAAGCGCTCGGCCTCGACGGTGTGCTCCGCAAATCGTCCGACGACGACGCCGGCACCATGGACTACGCGGCGCTTGCGCCGCAAACACTTGCTGCGTTCCGCCAGCGCGTCGCCGCCGCGCTCGAAGCCCTGGCTCCAGCGACACTTGAGGCCGCCGCCGCCGCGACCGCCGCAATCCTCGACCAACGTCCACCGCCGTATGCTTCCGATGCAATGGCCGACCCGGCAGTACAAAAACTGGCCCCGTAATCGGACGGCACCCAGGTGGGGCGCGTCCTCCGGACGGGCCGGCGGTGAAGACGTCCTGCCGGGGGAAACCAAACGCCTGCTCATCACCCGCTCCCGCCGCAACGCTCCCTCGCCGCAACGCTCCCCGCCTCCATAGCGCACGCCCTCACCGCGAAACACACGCCCCGCTCCACCACACGCCCCCCGCCTACGTGCCCGGAGGTCACGTCCCACCTGGTGGGGCGCGTCCTCCGGACGGGCCGGCGGTGAAGACGTCCTGCCGGGGGAAACCAAACGCCTGCTCATCACCCGCTCCCGCCGCAACGCTCCGCCTCCCCCGCCTCCCCCGCTTCCACAACGCATACCCTCACCGCGAAGGCCAAACCCCGCCCCGCCACACGCACCCCGCCTACGTGCCCGGAGGTCACGTCCCACCTGGTGGGGCATGTCCCTCACCACGGGTTGAGCACTCGCGCGTTTTCGGGCAGGCCGCCGTCGCGGGAAAACATGTCCACTTGGGGCGTTCCACCGTGTTGATCGGTCACGGTCCGCATAACCCGGAAGTCCGGCTTCGCCGACCGGCGTTCCGCCTTCATCGACCCAGAAATGTAGACCACGACCGCCTTCGTCCCCTTCCAAACGCCACCTTTTTTCGTCGAATTATCCGTGTAACGTCCCGGCTCGCTCTCGACAAATCCGTCGGCAATCAACGGTACTTTCGGGTCGCTCTTCATCCTCAGACCGGAGACATCCGCCCAGTGGTTTTCACCGCGTTCGAGCGCCTGCGCAAAGTCCGGCTTGGTGCCAATCACATTGTCCGGCTGCTTCTCCGGCGTTTCATCGTGCCACGCCGACCCGGGCACATCCAGCAGGAAGCCGGAGCCTGCGAACAGCAGCAGGCCGACGAGAACCCACCTCATTTTCGTCGTTCGACTGACAGCCACCTGGGAAACGGGCGATTCCATGGCGCTATTTTAAAGCGCCAGGTGCCCGAGCGCGAGCAAGCCGTAATACGTATATTCGACATCCAGCTCGTCGTCGGCCCAGTGGCCGTGGAATCCGCCCTCGGCGCTCCACAGGGAATCGACATAGTCGAGCATGCTTTCTTTCACGTGACTGAAGTCGGCCTGCAGGCCGTCGAGGGCATGGAGGGTGACGGCGGTGCTGAGCAGGTCGGGGATGGGGGCGCGGGGGAAGGCTTTGAAGCCGCCCTCGGGGTGGGCCTGGGCCAGCAGCCAGCGGCCGAGTTCGGCGGGCGGCGTGAGGTGGGCGTGGCGGAAGAAGGTGACGGCGGCGGCGGTGGCGGTGGTACTGCCTTCGGCCATGCCGGGTTCGTTGGCCCAGGCACCGTCGGCGGTGCGCAGGCCGCGGAGCGACCACGCGAGTTTCCACGACCGCGGGGGCCGGCGTTTCCAGTCGAGGTAGGCCGCCCCAGCGAGCATGGCTCCGTAGGCCGACGTTTGGGCCGCGCCCGGCCGCTGGTGGTAGCCGCCATCGGGCGTGCGCCCCTGCTCCACCCGCGCGAGCAGGCCCGGCGGTCGTTCCGTTTCGGGAAAATACCCCCAGAGCCGCGCCAGGCAGCAGAGGTGGACAAAGTCCAGGCGGGCACCGTCGCCAAAGGTCCGCAGGAACCCGCGGACCGCCTCCAGCGGGAGCGGGACCTGCAGCGCCGCGAGGCCATCCAGCGCGAACACCGTGTAATACACATCGCTGCGGCCGCCCCGGTCCTGGAAACCTCCATCCGCCGCGTGTTTCGATCGGATAAACCGTTCGACCAACGCCGTGGCCTCGCCTCCCAGCACGGTGGGAGCGAGGCGGGCAACCTGCAGCATTTCAAGTCGAAGACTCACCCGTCCAGGGTGCCGCGCACGGACGCCGTGCCAAGCAACTCCTTGCGCCGCCCGGCCGGAGTGCCGGATTGACCCCCGCGCCCGCCCATGGTCCAGTCGGACGCTGTGAGCGAATCACCCCGACTTTCCCACCTCGACGACACCGGCACCGCCCGCATGGTGGACATCGGAACCAAAGCTGTCAGCCGCCGCGAAGCGGCCGCCGCCGGCTTCATCCGGCTCCAGCCCGCCACCCTCGACCTCATCCGCCGCGACGCCGTGGCCAAGGGCAACGTGCTCGCCGTCGCCCGCATTGCCGGCATCCAGGGGGCCAAACAAACGAGTTCGCTCATCCCCCTCTGCCACCAACTCCCGCTCAGCGGCGTGACCGTCGACTTCACTCCGCAGGACGACGGCATCGGCATTGCCGCCACCGCCCACACCACCGCCCAGACCGGGGTCGAAATGGAAGCCCTCACCGCCGTCACCATCGCCGCCCTGACCCTTTACGACATGCTCAAAGCCGTCGACAAATCCATGGTCATCGAATCCGTGCGCCTGATCACCAAATCCAAGGAACCAGTGACCAGTGAGGCCCCGTAGCAGAGCCCCGATTCGCGCGATATTTCTCCGGCCTCCGCCCCATGACCACCGTCCCCCCGGCCCCCGCCGCTGACCTCCACGTCGGCATCATCACCGTTTCCGACCGGGCGAGCCGCGGGGAGTATGAGGATTTGGGCGGACCGGTGCTGGCGGCGGCGTGTGCGGATCGGGGCTGGTCGGTGGTGGCGGAGGTGCTGGTGCCGGATGAGGCGGCGCGCATCCAGGAGGCGATTCGGGCGGTCGCCGCGCAGGGATGCGGCCTCATTTTGACGACCGGGGGGACCGGCATGGCCGAGCGCGACGTCACGCCCGAGGCGATTCGCGGCATCATGCGGGTGGAACTGCCGGGATTTGGCGAGGTCATGCGTGCCCGCTCGATGGAAATCACGCCCAACGCCATTCTCAGCCGATCGCTGGCGTCGGTCGTGGACCGGTCTCTGGTCATCGCGCTGCCGGGAAAACCGTCGGGGGCGGTCGGTTTTGTCGCCGCTGCCGTGCCCCATGCGGTCAAACTGGCCCAGCGCGTGCCGACATCGTGCTGAATGCGACCTCACCCATTCCCCTCCAGCGGCTACCGGCTTCCGGTCAGGTTGACTCCGGTGGTGTGATTCCCGAGCGGCACCCCGATGCCGGTCCGCCTCGTTTTTCCCATGGACGCGGCCGCTGAAATCCGGTAATCCCAAGGCTCACGCTTTGACCTTCGACCTCCACCTTTCCGACCCACCACCGCCGTGAAGATCGACAAGCAGGAACTCCCGCACATCGTCGTCAGTGCGTGCCTGGAGGTGCACAAGCAGCTCGGGCCGCACTTGGTGCGGGACGCGTACAAGGAATGCCTGGCTCACGAACTGACGATGCGGGAGATTTTTTTTGATCGCGAGGTCTCGGTGGAGATTCAATACAAGGGGCGGCGGGTGAAAAGCGCGTTCATTTTCGATTTTATTATCGAGCACCAGCTGGTGGTGGAGGTGGAGGCCTTTGTTGAAGGGGACCTGGGGGTGAAGGAGCACTTCAAGGACCGCCTGAGCAGCTACCTGCGCCTTTCCGGCTACGAGACCGGTTTTCTCGTCAACTTTGCCGCGGCCGACATCCGCAACGGGATTAAGCGGCTGATCGTCGCCTGCGACGCGCCGGCCCTGCACTGGCGGTGAAAAACGGCAGGGAGCAGGCGTCGCTCCGGCCGGGTCTTCATTTTGGTTTCCCCGTGGCCGGGATTGGGTGTAGCCGTGGACGGTGCCTCGATCACTCATCCTCGCCCTCGCCGCCGCGCTGACCATCTCCCCCCCTGCGCTGCCGGCGGCCGCCGAGGAAATGCTCTGCGGATGTGGCAAACACCTGCTTTTTCCCGACCCAGTGGGGGCCACGCCCGGGCGGAAATACGCACGCGACCGGAAGGTGGACATCGGACACCTGCGGATCGAGGTCACGCCGGATTTTGCGGCGCGCAGCATTGCGGCCATGGCTACCCTCACGTTCACCCCCATTGCGCGACCCTTGCCGGAGCTGCGCCTTGATGCGGTGGACCTGCGCATCGGCAAGGTCGAGGTGACGGGGGCCGTCCTCGCTGAGCATCAATCGACCGCGGAAGAGCTGGTCCTCACCTTCCGCGACCCGGTGCCTGCCGGCACGAAGGTGTCGGTGACCGTCACCTACACCGCGGCACCGGAACGGGGCCTGTATTTTCGGACGCCGGAGATGGGATACCCGGCGGGCGACACCCAGTTGTGGACCCAGGGCGAGCCGGAGCTGCATCGATTCTGGTTTCCGGGCTACGATTTTCCGAACGAGCGCTTCACCAGCGAAGTCATCTGCCACGCCCCGGAGAGCATGGAAGCAGTGTCGAACGGCTCCCTGATCAGCCGCACCAAAAGGCCGGACGGCCTGGTCACCACCCACTGGCGGCAGGACCAGCCGCATGTGAACTACCTGGTGGCCCTGGCCTGTGGAAACTTCACCAAGCTGGAAGACTCCCTCGACGGCCTGCCGCTGGCCGTGCTGGTCCCGCCGTCCAATGCCGCCGAAGCCGCCAACACGTTTCTGGACACCAAAAAAATCCTCGCCTTTTATGAGCGGGAAATCGGCGTGCCTTACCCGTGGGCCAAGTATTTCCAGGTCTACTGCCACGATTTTGTTGCCGGAGGCATGGAAAACACGTCGGCCTCCTTCATGGCGGAGAGCCTGGTTTTCTCCTCCGCCACCGAGCAGTTGCGCACCCTGCATGAACTGGATGCCCACGAGACCGCCCACCAGTGGTTCGGCGATCTCGTGACCTGCCGCGACTGGGCCCACCTTTGGCTCAACGAAGGTTTTGCCAGCTACTACACGCTGCTCTACGAGGGCGAAAAATTTGGCGCCGACGGCTTCGCCCACGGCCTCTGGGAAGCCGCGCAGCGGGTGCTCGGCTCCGCCCCCGACAGCAAGCCGATCGTCTGGCGCGACTACACCGATCCGATGCAGCAGTTCGACTACCGCGCCTACCCCAAGGGCGCGTGGGTCCTCCACATGCTGCGCAGCCAGCTCGGCCCCGACCTTTTCCGCGAGGGCATCAAGACCTACATCGGCCGCCATCGCGATGGCATCGTCACCACGGACGACCTTCAGCAGGCGCTGGAGGACGTGAGCGGGTTGAGTTTTGACCAGTTTTTCGACCAATGGGTCTATCACGGCGGCCACCCCGAGCTGGCGGTCGATTACAGCTGGGAGGCAGACACCAAAATGGCGCGGATCAGCGTGCGTCAGACGCAGACGGCCTCGCCCCAGGTCCCGCTCTTCCGCCTGCCGCTGCCCGTGCGGTTCATCCTCCCAGGCGGCGCGGTGAAGGAGGCGACGCTTGAGGTGAAGGCGGCTAATGAGGAATATTACATCTCCCTGCCGGCCGCGCCGGAAATGATCCGCATTGATCCGGCTTCGACCGTGCTGGCCCAAGTCGCCTTCACCCCGCCGGGCGAAATGCTCACCCGCCAGCTCACCCAGGGCGATGTGATGGGCCGATTTTACGCGGTGCAAAAGCTCGGTGAGCGGAAGGATGATGACACGGTCAAGCAGCTCGCCGGCGTGCTGGCTGGCGACGCGTTCTGGGGCGTCCGCCAGGAGGCGGTCAAGGCGCTCCGCAAGATCGACACCACCGCCGCGCGGGACTCGCTGCTGGCGGCCGCGGCCCAGCCGGACGCCCGGGTGCGCCAGGAATGGGTCCAGGCCCTCGGCTCGCTGTTCACGCCGCAAGCCGCCGCGCGGCTGTCGCGGCTCGCCACCGAGGAGGCCAATCCCGAGATCCTGGCGACTGTGATCACGGCCTTCGGCCACCATGCCGGGGCCTCGCCGGCCGACTTCCTCACCCGCGACAGCTACCGCCAGACGGTTTCCTTCGCCGCCATCCAGACCCTGCGCGCCCGCGACGAACAGACCGCCGCGCCCGCCGTGCTCGCTCGCCTCCAGGCGATCCGCTCGACCGCTCCCGGCATCCCGGCTCCGCGGGCCTCAGCGTATGCCGGCGCGCTCGACGCCCTGGCCTTCCTCTCGCGCAAACAGCCCGACCCCTCGGCCACCGTCGCGTTTCTCACGTCCCACCTCACCGACCCGCGCGAAGGCCATCGCGCCGCCGCGGCCAAAGCCCTCGGCACCCTCGGTGATCCGCGCGCCCGGGCCGCCCTGAACGCCTTGACCGGCGTCCGCAAGCCGTTCAACGACCCCGTCCGCACCGCCGCCGAGGCCGCCCTGACCCGCCTCACCTCCCTCCAGACTGGAGCCCCGGAACTTCAGGACCTCGTCCAGCGCCTTCAAGAACAACAAAAACGCCTCGAGGACCTCAACGACAAAATCCAAAAAATGGAGAAGAAGGCGACGCCGGTCAAATAAGCCGGACCCCCTCGCCCGGAAGCCCCATGCCATCCTCCACCCCGGCCAGACCAGGGCGATGTCCGTGCAGTACAGGGCAACGAGGGCCAGGCCCCCACACCCCAGCGGTTTCCATCATGCGAGTTTCCAGCCGTCGCGGTACTCACGGCGAAGGAATGTGTCCGCGTCCGGATGGTTCGGAAACCGCATATTTTTCGCATCCCATTCGAGTTTTTTGCCGGCGCGGAAGGCGACGTTGCCGAGGTGGTTGGCTTCGGTCAGCGGCCCGGCATAGCTGAACGGGCAGGTGGTCGGCTCCCCGGTTTTGCACGCCCGCAGCCATTCCTGGTGGTGACCGATCGACGCCGGAATCGACTCCTGCGGGCGCTCGAATGCGGCGAATTTCCCCTCCGGCAGCAGGACGTGTTTGTCGTAGTCGGCGAGGAGCATGCCCCCGTCGCCGACGAGGAGCACGCCGCTGCCCCATCCGGGGATTTTTTTGTCGCGCAGCGGGGCCGGCTGTTCGGTGCCCTGATACCAGGTGAGGGTGAGCGGACCGCGCTTCCCGCGCGCCCCGTAGGTGTAGCGGGCCCACATCGAGGCGGGAGCGATCTCGGGGTGCGGCGGCGGGCCGCCCGCTTCGATGGTCAGCGGCGCGTCGAGATTGAGCGCCCAGAACGGCAGGTCGTTCCAATGGCTGCCGAGGTCCGACATCGTGCCATTGCCAAAATCCCACCACCGGTACCATTTGGGGCCGGGAAAATAAATGTCGTGATACGGGCGCATCGGGGCCGGACCAATCCACAGATCCCAGTCGAGATGGGCGGGTACGGGCATGGCCACGGCCGGGCGCTCCTGGCTGGAGACGATGTCGCCATGCCGACTGGCCTCCTCCGGCGACTGCCAGCCCCAGGCGCGGGAGACCCAGACATGCACCTCGGTGACGGTGCCGATGGCCCCCGCCTGAATGAGTTCCACCACCCGGCGGTAGTTGTTCCCGGCGTGGATCTGCGTCCCATGCTGGGTCGCGACCTTCGCCGTGGCGGCCGCCTCGGTGATCAGGCGGGCCTCGTAGACGTCGCGGCTGAGCGGCTTTTCCGAATAGACGTGTTTCCCGAGCCGGAGGGCAGGCAGGGTGGCGAACGCGTGCGTATGCTCGGTCGTGCTGACCACGACGGCGTCGATGTCATCGGTCTTTCCAAACACCTCGCGCAGGTCGCGGAAAGTGCGCGCGGAGGGAAAGCGCCGGGCCGCCTCGTTGAGGTTCGCAGCGTTCACGTCGCACAGGGCCACGATGTCCTCAGTGGCCGCCACTTCGGCCAGATTCCCGCCGCCGCGCCCGCCGGTTCCGATGACCGCGATTCCCAACCGGCCATTGGGCGACGCGCAGCGGGTGATGGCGGGAAAGCCGATGGTGCCGGCGGCCGCGGCGGCACCCGCGCTGCGGCCGAGAAAGCTTCGGCGGGAGAAACGATTGAAACGGGAATGGTTCATTTCGATGAGCAGCATGAAGAAAAGAAGCGCCTTCGACCAGCATAGATTTTGAAACTCCGGTTTCCTGACCGCCGGGAACAAGCGGGCGCGGGCATGGAGGCCAGCACTCGCGGCAGCCCCCCCGACGCCGGTGCACCGCCCTGAATGCAGCCATCGGTCCCCGGCGCGGCTCCCCTCGACCCGTCTGCTTCCAACCCGTCCGCCACGAGGGGCGGCCCGCCGATGCCGGCACCGCGATGCCGGCCCGGAACCCGCGCGCACCTTTCGCCTTGCGCCGCCTCTCCGGCCCCGCACTTTCGACCCCATGCATTCCGAGATTGAATTGAAGCGCCAAGTGGAGGCCATTCAGATTCCGAGTGGCGACACCGTGGTGTTGCCGCTGGGGCTGAAGGTCATCATCACGCAGTCGCTGGGAGGCACCTACACCGTGGCCACCGACCATGGCCTGGCCCGCATTTCCGCGAAGGACGCCGACGCGCTGGGGCTGGACGAAGTGGCCAAGGTGAAAAAATCCGCAGCCTACGGCGGAGCGCCGCTGAGCGGACCCGAACTGGAGAGCGCGGTCTGGGAGCAGCTCAAGAACGTCTACGATCCGGAAATCCCGGTCAACATCGTCGACCTCGGACTGGTCTACGACATGACTCCGGAGCCAAATGACGACGGCGGCGTCACGGTTGCGGTGAAAATGACGCTGACCGCCCCTGGTTGCGGCATGGGCCCAACCATCGCCGCCGACGCCCAGAGCCGCATCATGACCATCCCCGGAGTGGACGAGGCACGGGTCGACCTCGTCTGGGATCCGCCATGGAACCAGGAAATGATCAGCCTCGAAGGCAAGATGAAGCTCGGCATGGTCTAGGCCGGCGACCCCGCGCCGCATGGCCCAGCTTCCGTCCATCCACGCTGCGGATGTCGCCCGCCGGGCGAAATCGAACCTCGCTTTCGCGCTGGCCTGCCTGCCGCGCGAGCGACGGCGGGACATGGTCACCTTTTACGCGTTCTGCCGGCTGGTGGACGACATCGCCGATGAAGGCTCGCTTTCCCTCAAGGACCGGCGCATCCAGCTCGGGGCCTGGCGGCGGATTGTCAGCGGCGAGCAGGCACCGGTGGAGGAAATAGCGCGCGATTTGGTTGTGCTCCCGGCGCAGTACGGCTTCGACCCGGCCCTGCTTGAGGAGATCATCGACGGCTGCTCGATGGACCTGGAGGTGCGCCGCTTTGCGACTTTTGCCGATCTTCGGGCCTACTGCCACAAGGTCGCCAGTGTGGTCGGGCTGGTCAGCCTGCGCATCTTCGGCCTGCCGGCGGGCGTGGGTGACGCGTATGCGGTGAAGCTCGGCCTCGCCCTCCAGCTCACCAACATCCTGCGCGATGTGCGCACCGATTGGGAGAACGACGAGCGGCTCTACCTCCCCCTGGAGGACCTGGCGGCGTACGGGGTGACCGAACAAGAAATCGCCACCCGCCGGCCCACCCCGCGGTTTTATGCGATGATGCGGGTTCAGAGTGACCGGGCGCTTTCCTATTTCGAGGAGGCCGTGGCCGCCCGTCCCGCCGCGCACTTCGGCCAATTGCAGGCCTCCGAGGCCATGCGCCGCATCTACCATGGCATCCTGCTCAAGATGCGAGCCGACGGCCACCGCGTGCTGGACCGGCGCTACCGGCTTTCGAACATCCATAAAGCGGTCATCCTGGGCGGTGCCTGGATGCGGAGCCGGCGGCGGTGAGCCGGAAGCAGCGTGACGCCACCCTGCCAGGCCGGCGTCCCGGGAAGGTGCGAACAAGGTTGCGCCCGATGCCGGAACTGTGTCAGTTTTGACGATGTCTCAGGCCTTCCTCACGTTTTCCATTCTGCAATCAGGCCGTCTCGGCCTCGTGGCGGCCGGGCTGGCCGGCATCCTGGCCCCGGCGCGGGCCGCCGGCCCGATTGATTTCAACCGCGATGTGCGGCCGATCTTGTCCGACAACTGCTTTGCCTGTCACGGTCCCGACACCGCCACGATCAAAGCCGGCCTCCGGCTCGACCGGCGCGACGACGCCCTCAAAGGTGGAGAGTCGGACGGCCCGGCCATCGTCCCGGGAAAACCCGACGAGAGCACGCTGCTCCAGCGCGTGCAGACCGGCGACCCGGACGACGCGATGCCTCCGAAAGACTCGGCCAAACCCGCGCTCACGGCTCCGCAGGTCGAGACCCTGCGCCAATGGATCGCCGAGGGGGCCGAATACCGCGGCCACTGGGCGTTTTCGACGCCGGTCCGCCCCCCTGTGCCCGAAGTGCCGGCCCACGCCGGCCACCTCGCCGGGGCGATCGACGCCTTTGCCTTTGCCCGGCTGGAGCAGGAGGGCCTCGTGCCCAGTCCGGAGGCCGAACGCGCCACCCTCATCCGGCGGGTGACCCTCGACCTCACTGGACTGCCCCCGACGCAGGAGGAAGTGACCGCCTTTCTCGATGACAGCTCCCCGGGTGCCTGGGAAAAAGTCGTGGACCGGCTGCTTGCCTCGCCGCACTACGGCGAAAAAATGGCCATTCCGTGGCTCGACATGGCGCGCTTTGCCGACAGCAACGGCTATCAGACCGACGGCAGCCGCTACATGTGGCCATGGCGCGACTGGGTCATCAACGCGTTTAACGACAACCTGCCGTTCGACCGCTTCACCATCGAGCAACTAGCCGGCGACCTGCTCCCAATCCCGACGCGGGATCAGCTGGTGGCCAGCGGATTCAACCGCAATCACCGGCTGAACGGCGAAGGCGGCCTGATCCAGGCGGAATGGTTTGTCGAAACCGTCATCGACCGCGTCGAAACCACCGGCAGCACGTGGATGGCCCTGACCCTGAATTGCTGCCGCTGCCACGACCACAAGTACGACCCGGTCTCGCAGAAAGAGTTCTACTCGCTCTTCGCCTACTTCAACAGCGTCGACGAAAGCGGCATCCTCGACGGCGACGGCCGCAACACCGCGCCCGTGCTGTCACTGCCCACGCCGGAGCAGGCTGACACCCTTGCCGCCCTGACCGCAGGCACCCGCCAAGCCCGGGAAGCCCTGAAACAAGCCGAGGCAACCCTCGCCGACGGTCAGCCCGAATGGGAGAGCTCCTTGGTGGCGACCATCGGCCAGCCTCCCGCATGGGCCACGGCGCGACCGGTGGCCCTGGCTTCGGCCAACGGCAGCGTGCTCACCCTCGAGGATGACGCGGTCTTCGCGGGCAGCGGACCGCAGCCCGACACCGACACCTACTCCCTGACGCTGAAGACGGAGACCCCCGTGGTTACCGCCCTGCGCGTGGAACTCCTGCCCGATGACCGCCTGCCGAGCAAAGGCCCCGGAAGGCACCCCAACGGGAACCCCATCCTTTCCGAGATCTCGCTGACCGCGCCCGCCCAGGCGGGAGCGCCCGCGCGTCCCCTGGCCATCTCCAACGTGATCGCCACCCACAACCAGCTGGACTGGGAGTCGGGCAAGGCCATCGACGGCAATCCCGCCACCGGCTGGGCCATTTACCCAAACGTGGGCCGGCCGCAAAGCGCCGTGCTGGTGCTGGCCGAGCCGCTGGATGCGCCCGCGGGCACCGAACTGCAGCTCACCTTGGCTCAGAATTACGGATCCGGGGCGACTATCGGCAAGATGCGGGTCGCGCTGACCGACGCGCCCGTGCCGACCGCGTTGCCGGACGCCGTCGCTTCGGCGTTGCGCACGCCCACCGCCCAGCGCAGCCCGGAGGATGCGGCCGCCCTGGCCGCCTACCGCCGCCAGCAGACCCCGGCGGTCGCCGCGGCCGCCGCAGCCGTGGAAAAGTCAGCCAAGGAACTCCGGGATCTTGAGGGCAGCCTGCCCACCACCATGGTCATGAAAGAGCTGCCGACGCCGCGAGAAGCCCGCGTCCTGCATCGAGGCGAATACGACAAGCCGGGCGACCCGGTGCCGCGTGCGCTCCCGGCCTTCCTCCCGGCCCCGGCACCCGACGCACCCAACGACCGTCTGGGCCTTGCCCGCTGGCTGGTTTCCGGCACGCATCCGCTGACCGCCCGGGTCTGGGTCAATCGCGCCTGGGACAAGTTCTTCGGCACCGGATTGTGCAAGACGTCGGAGAACTTCGGCTCCCAGGCCGAGTGGCCGAGCCATCCCGAACTGCTCGACTGGCTCGCCACCGAATTCGTGCGGCTCAACTGGGACATGAAGGCGCTGCAAAAGCAGATCGTGATGAGCGCGACTTACCGGCAGTCGGCCAGGGTCACTCCTGAGCTGCAGGCGAGGGACCCCGAGAACCGGCTGTTGGCCCGCGGCCCGCGTTTTCGGCTCCAGGGGGAGATCCTGCGCGACCAGGCGCTGGCCGTGGCCGGCCTGCTGAAGCCGCAGCTCGGCGGCCCAAGCGTCCGTCCCTACATGCCGGAAGGCGTCTGGGACGAGACTAGTCGGTACGGCGACCTTCGCGGCTACAAGCATGAATCCGGCGACGGCCTCTACCGCCGCACGCTCTACACCATCTGGAAACGCAGCGCCGGCCCGCCCACCCTGGCCCTTTTCGATGGACCCAACCGCGACGTCTGCACGGTCAAACGAGGCCGCACCAACACCCCGACGCAGGCGCTCGCCCTGCTCAACGAAGTCACCTTCGTCGAAGCGGCCCGGGTCTTCGCCACCCGTATCCTCACCGAAGGCGGCGCGGAGCCCGAAGCGCGCTTCACCTGGGCCATGCAGCAGCTGCTCGCCCGGCCGCCGGCCGCTTTCGAGCTCAAGATCCTGACCGCGGGCCTGGCCGCGCGCCGCGCCTCCTTCGCCGCCGCGCCGGACGAGGCGGCCAAGCTGATCGCCTTCGGGGAAACCACGCCCCCCGCCGGCCTCGACCCCACCGAACTGGCCGCCTGGACGCTGATGGCCAATGTCCTCATGAACCTCGACGAGTTCGTGACCCGCGAATGAACGGAGCCTCCCGCCTTCGACCGCTGGGGATACCGAACCCCCGCCTGACCCCCGCCCCCGCCCCGCCCCCGCTTTCCACGCCACGATGAACTGCAACGACCACCACTTTCTGGCCGCCGACGCGGCCACCCGGCTCGCCCTCAGCCGCCGAACGTTCCTGCGGAAATCCGCCTCCGGCATTGGCTTGGGTGCCCTGGCCTCGCTGATCAACCCCCGCTCGTTCGCGGCCGCGCCGTCCCACGGCGGACTGCCGGGCTTCCCGCACCACGCCCCCAAGGCGAAGCGAGTCATCTACCTGTTCCAGTCGGGCGCGCCCTCGCAAATGGATCTCTTCGATCCGAAACCAGGCCTGGAAAAATACCGCGGGCAGGATCTGCCGGCCTCCGTCCGCATGGGCCAGCGGCTCACCACCATGACCTCGGGCCAGTCGAAATTTCCCGTCGCCCCGAGCCTCTTCAAATTCGCCCGCCACGGCCAGAGCGGTGCCTGGATGAGCGAGTTGCTGCCCCATCTCGCCAAAGTCGCCGACGACCTCTGCCTCGTTCGCTCCATGTTCACCGAGCAGATCAACCACGACCCGGCCATCACCTTCTGCCAGACCGGCCACCAGTTGTCCGGGAGGCCAAGCATCGGTGCCTGGGCCGGTTACGGCCTCGGCAGCGAGAATGCCGACCTGCCCGCCTACATCGTGCTCACCTCCTTCGGCAGCGGCCGCCCCGATGACCAGCCGCTCTACGACCGTCTCTGGGGCTCGGGTTTCCTCCCGTCGAAGCATCAGGGCGTGAAGTTCCGCAACCAGGGTGACGCCGTGCTCTACCTGTCCAACCCCCCGGGAGTCGATGCCGCCGCCCGCCGCGGCACCCTCGACGATTTGGCCTCCCTCAACACCAGCCACCACGCGGCGCTCGGCGATCCGGAAATCCAGACCCGCATCGCCCAATACGAAATGGCCTTCCGCATGCAGTCCAGCGTGCCGGAGCTGCTCGACATCTCGCAGGAACCGCAGTCGATCCTCGACATGTACGGACCGGACGTGAAACGCCCCGGCTCCTACGCCTCGAACTGCCTGCTCGCCCGGCGGCTGGCCGAACGCGACGTGCGCTTCGTGCAGCTCTTCCACATGGGCTGGGACCACCATGGCGGCCTGCCCGAGGCTCATCGAGGCCAGTGCCGCGACACCGACCAGGCCAGCGCCGCGCTCATCACCGACCTGAAACAGCGCGGACTGCTCAACGACACGCTGGTCGTCTGGGGCGGCGAGTTCGGCCGCACCACCTACTCCCAGGGAGCGCTGACCGACACCGACTACGGCCGCGACCATCATCCGCGCTGCTTCACCATCTTCATGGCCGGCGGCGGCGTGAAACCGGGCCTGACCTGGGGCGACACCGACGACTTCTGCTATAATCTGACCGAGCCGGCCAAAGGGGTGCACGTCCACGACCTCAACGCCACCATCATGCACCTTCTGGGCATCGAACACGAGCGGCTCACCTACCGCCATCAAGGGCGCGATTTCCGCCTGACCGACATCCACGGTCGCATCCAGCACCAGCTCCTGGCGTAAGAATCCGCGGACCGGACTCACCCGGGAATTTTATCGGTTTTGAGCCGGCCTTCATCGACTGCGGGGTCATCCTGCAGAGGCCGACTATGCCCCCAGTCGCTGGCGGTGCACGGTGGGCGGCACCGGTTCCAGGGCCGGCGGCAGGATTTCGACGATGTCGGCGAAGACCTCGCCGTCGGGCAGCGCGAGGGAATTGCAGCGACCCCAGAGGACCGTGCCTTCAGGCTCGGCCAGCAGGTCCGCGATGAAGGCGTCGGCGGTCACCTTGAAATAGGCACTCGGCTGGCTGGTGTAGCGCACCTGGTATTCGGCGAGCAGCCCACCCAGCGGCTTGAGCCCCTGCTCGATCTCCGTGCGCAGCGCGGGCTCGAACGGCTCCAGCCGGATGCCGATGCCCCCGAACTCGACCGGCACAGGCAGTTCGCGGCGGGTCAGCACGACGAGGCGCAGCAGGTACGCCTCGGACATTTCCCGGCGCACCACCTGAAGGTCGATCGGCGAGCGGTGATACTCAGTCAACGCGCTGGTCATGTCGTGGTCATGAACCAGCAGCTCGCGCTCGTTGGCCGGCAGCTCCGACGGCTGCACGAACTCGACGGCCGGCAGGGTCCGCCGGTCCTGTTCGTAGAAAAAGTGCAGCGGCATGAGCAGGTGCATGGCCTCGGCCAGTTCCCGCTCCTGTTTCAGCGTAAGGCTCATGTGTAGCGCCCTCCGCGGTGCTGGGGCAGGAAGAACTCGTGCAGCAGCCGGTCCACCTGCAGCAGGCCGTCGCGGGTCAGCCGGATCTCGTCCGCGGCACCCTCCGCGACCGTGAATCCTTCGGCCGCCAGCCAGGCGAGCTGCGGGGCGAACTTCTGGCGCACATCGACGCCAAACTTCGCCTGATAGTGCGACGGACGCACCGCGCCCAGCTTCAGCTGCAGAATGAACTCGCGGATGAGCCGCTCTTCGGGATCGGTCACGTAGGCGCGGAAAATCGCGTGTTCGCCGCGCTCGATGGAATCGCAGTAGGCGCTGATGTCCGCGTTGTTCTGGAGGTGCACCCCGCCCAGATGGCCGAAGCTGGCGACCCCGAGCGGCAGCAGGTCGGCCCCGCTGAAGAGCCCGTCGCGATAGACAAAGCGGGTCGTCGCCTTGCTTTTCACGATCGTATAGGCACTGCTGATTTCGTACCCATCCTGCTCGAAGGCGGCAAAGGCCTCGCTCACCCACCGGCGCTTGGTCGGCCAGTCGGCCACCGGTGCCACCAGCTTCCCCTGCTCCTGCATGGTCTTGAAAATGCCCGTATTGTAGGGCACCTCCATCTGGTAGATGGTCAGGCAGTCTGGCTCCAGCGCCCGCGCCTTCTCGATGCAGACTTTCCAGTTTTCCTCGGTCTCCTCAACCATGCCGGCGATGAGGTCGATGTTGATCTGCGGAAACCCGATCTTGCGGGCATAGCCGTAGGCGCGCTCGATCTCCTTGCTGCGGTGCGCGCGGCCGTTGATTTCCAGGATATGGTCATCGAAATTTTCCACGCCCAGGCTCAGCCGGGTCACGCCCATGGCGCGAATGGCGTCGAGTTTTTTTTCGGTGAGCGTGCCCGGTTCGCACTCGAACGCGACCTCCTCGATTTCGTCCCATGGCAGCAGGTCCTTCATGTGCCGGGTCAGCTCCTCGAGCTGGGGCACGGAGAGATAGCTGGGCGTGCCGCCGCCAAAATAAATGAAGCGCGGCTTCCGTCCCTGCAAGTACCGGCGCTTCGCATACATCGCGAATTCCTGCATGCCCGCACGCACGTAGCGCTTGATCTCGTCGGCGTTTTTATCGGTGTAGACCCGGAAGTAGCAGAAATGACAGCGCTTCCGGCAGAACGGGATGTGAAAATACACCCCCAGCGGAATGTCGGGGCGCGGCTCTCCATCGAGGACGCGCGCCACCTCGGGCACCAATTCCTCCCGCCAGTAGGCGTAAGGGGGATAGTTCGAGACGAAGTAGTTTCCCGCCTCGGTGGCGGCGAGCGCTTTCGGCGGCGAGGCGTCCGGGGGAACGGTGGTGGGGCTGGACATGATTCAGGAATGACTGGGAGGATGGCTGGACAAAATGATGCGCCGATTCGCGCCGACGCCAGCCTTATCTGGAGGCGGGAAATTCCCCCACCGCCACCGGTTTAATGCATCTCCACCGCGCACGATCCGAGGCCGCCGCGGTAGTAGTTGAACTGGACATTGCCATGGCCGGCGAGCAGCGACATCGGCACGGCCGCATCCTGCACCCCCTTCGCGATCATCAAGGCGGTGAGGCGCTGGCCCAGCGGGTTGTCGTGGGTGCCGGCATGCCAGATCGACACCTTGTCCGCCAGCCACGTCTCCACCGGACCGACGGTGATGGCCTGCGTGGGCACCATCGTCACATTGCCGCCGCCCGAGGTCCGGGCGTTCTGCATGAGAGTGACTGGATGCAGCTCAACCACCCGCGTCCCCAGCCGGCGGTATGCGTCCGGCGACGGCGGGGCGTCGGCGTGGGCTCCGGTCCGGCGTGGCGGATCGTTGAAAGCCCAGTGCTTGATGTCCCCCTGCCCGCCCTGCATCACCGCACAGCGCACCCCGGCCTGCCAGCTGGCGCGGTACGCCGCCACGTCCGCCTTCGGAAAATGCAGGTGCGCCTCCGGCATGGCCAGCTCCGCGCGGATGCGATCAAAACACATCTCGCGATCGGCCCGTTCGAACGACAGCGGATGGATCACCGGCACCTCGCGGCCGGTCGCGGCCTCATACCATTCGTCCATGCCCCAGAAATGCGCGTGCCGCAGCGAGAGCCCGAGTTCGTTGACCAGGCGCGCCACCAGCGGGAGCTGCTCAGTCGGTCCGACCGGCCCGCAGATGCCGGCCGGGTTGTCCGCCGTCGCCTGCCGCCACGCCGTGATGTATTCCAAGGCCTCGGCCAGGTAGAAATCCTCCAGCGTGTCGTAAAATTCGATGCGGAATCCCGGGCGCGACAACTGGGCCAGATCGCTCTCGGTCAGGGCCGCCGCATCGCAGATCAAATCGTCCTCCAGGGTCGTGTAGTCCCACCATTCAGGGGCGAGGGTGCTGAGTTTGCGGGGCATCGGTGTTGCAGGGTGGCGGGGTGGCGCGGGCCGCGGCAGGCCGCCATGGTCCGCAGTCATTCAACCAATGCCGCCGGGCGATGCAACCCGAACTGCAGAACCGCTGCCCGCCATGGCGGGCCCATCCGAAGAGGCCCGGCACCAGCCCCGCCGCGCCTGCCCGGACAAACGCCGCCGCAGGCACCGGCGACGACCGCCCTCCGCGGCCACGCGTGCCGCTAGGCTGACAACGCCTGCTGCGTCTGCTGGGTCTGCTTGCGCAGCCGGCGGCAGAGCTGGATGGCCAGACCGCGGAGCAATTCGCCCCCGGCGGCCGGGTGTTCCTTGATGAAGCGGTCAAATCCCTCGCGCTGCAGGCACCAGACCACGGAGTCGGCGCTGGCGAGAACGTTGGCACCAGCGCTTTGGACCGGCTCCAGCAGCGACATTTCCCCCACGCATTCGCCGGGCTGCACATAGCCCAGGGTCAGGATGGCCTCATCAGAAGTAGTGGCGACCCGCAGTTCCCCCTTGAGCACCAGGTGCAGATAAGCATGCGGCTCGCCTTGGGCGACAATTTTGTCCCCTTTCTTCAGGTTTAACAATTCGCCGTAGTGAAAGAGCTCGGAGAGGTCATCACTGGAGAGGCCGCTCACCACGCCTTCGGCGGGCAGCGTTTCGATGGGTTCGTTCATCGAATAACGATCCCGGTTTTTCAGAATCGATGCAAGGATTATCGTTACCTGCCATCATCACCGTCGGCAGGAAACAATAGCACGGAACGGGCGGTGCCATCGCCGCCCCCGGGAGGACGCCGGGCTCAATCCACAAACATGAATTCGTTGCTGATGAGCAGGACCTGCGCGTAAGCGACCCAGGGATCGAGGGCCGGTCCGCTGAATTCGTCCCGGCTGCTGGCCAGGAGATGGCCGGCGGCATTTTTCAGGCGGAACGACACCTCGATGCTGTCGGAAGTGTCGCTCTGCCCGGCATCGACGATGAAGTCGAGCGTCTCGTCCGCCGCCACCTCGATGGAGGTGCCGTCCAAGGTCACGCCAGCGCCCGGCGGCACTTCCCACGTGCGCACCACTCCCCGGGTGCCGGTGACCAGCCGCAGGCGGACCCCGTCGCCCTGGTCGGAGGGCCGCTTGATCTCGCCGGAAAGGTCCAGTTTTCCCGTCTCCGGGCTGAGCCACCGCCAGACCACCCCGCGGGCCTGGTCCGGCCCCGGATGGCCGCCCTCCGCCTGGATGACGGCATGACCGCAGGCACCCTCGGGCCACTCGGAAGCGCAGGTCCAGCGGTCCCCCTGATGATGCGCAAACGGATGGAAACGGGCCGCGCCCGTGGCCGGATCGACGTCGCCCGTGCCGTACTCCCAAGCGCCCGCGGTCTGGCTCGCTGGCCCGGTGGTGATGAATTCAGCCGCCCGCGCCACCTCCGAGGGTTCGGGATCGCGGCTCAGCACCCGCCTCAGGATGGCCGCGGCCTTGGCCGTTTCGGACTCCGCCGGCAGCCCGGCCAGGGCGCGCGCCTGCACCAGCACAAAGGGGTTGTTCAACGCAAAGAGCGCCTGTTGCGGCACCGTCGTCTGAAACCGCTTCGGCGCATGTTGGTCGGGACTGGCAAAATCGAACGACCGAAACAAACCGGGAAGATTCTGGCGGTCGATAAACCCGTAAATGGTGCGGCGATTGGCCTTGGCGGAATCCAGGCTGACCGGCCGCCCGCCCACCTTGGCATCAAGGCGTCCGGAGACGGTGAGCAGGGAATCGCGGAACGACTCGAAGTCGCGCCGCCGGCGGTTCATTTTCCACAGCAGGGTGTTTTCAGGGTCGGCCGCCAGGGGGGATGGCGGGCGGGACGGGGCGGGCGCGGCGTCTGGTGGAGCGGGTGCCGCGGGCACGGCCGGCTCCCACGTGCTGCTCTGCTGCCAGGCCGCGCTCAGCACGATTTCACGGATCAGCCGCTTGGTGGACCAACCGCCTTCGACCAAGCTCGCCGCCAGGTGGTCGAGCAACGCGGGATTGACCGGCGGCGGGGTGCGCACGCCGAAGTCACTCGGGGACTCGACCAGCGACTGGCCAGTCAGCCAGAGCCAGACCCGGTTCGCGTACACGCGGGCCGTGAGTGGATTGGAGGGACTAGCAATGGTCTGGGCCAGTTCGAGACGGCCGCTGCCCTGCGCAAACGGCTTGCGGCCGGGGCCGGCGAGCGCGCCGAGGAACTGGCGCGGCACCTCCTCGCCCCGGTTGCCCGGACTGCCGCGCTTGAAGACGACCGGGCGCACCGGCTCGCCTTTGTCCTGCATGGACATGGCGCGGGGCGGGCCGTTTTCCGCGGTCGCCTTGTAACTGTCCACCTCGTTGCGAAGGTTGCGGGCCACATCCCGCTCCGCCACGGAAAAATCGCGCCCGAGGCTCATCGGATCCACCCCGCCCGGCCCCGCCGGAGCCATCAGGACCAGCCGCATGGCCTCGGCTTCCGGATCGGGCATCGGCTCCTGGACCTTGTAGGGCGCAAGGAGCTTCGCATACAGTCCGGCTGCTTCCGCCATCGACGCCGGGACGGCCGTCCGCAGGGATTCAGCCACCTTGGGATGCACGCGCGCCGCCTCGAGCAGCGGCCGCAGAGTATCGTCGCGCCGGTCCGCAAACTGCTCCGGCAGAAGCGTGACCAAAGCCAGAAAGGGCGCGACCACCGGATGCTCCGCGCCTAGCGCCCGCAGATGCTCGCGCCACCGCACCGCCACCGAAGCATACAGCTGACGCTCCCGGGCCAGCGCCCGCAGCCCGTCATCGTCGCGCGTCCAGCCCTCGGCGCACAGCTGCAGATACTTCGTGATCGCCTCCTCGGAAAAGAGCGCCTCCTTCTTTTGATGGTGGAAATCGACCACCGCCTGCTCGCGCTTCTGCAACTCGGCCTCAAAAGCCAGATATTCGGGCGTTCGTTCGGGCTCGCCCAGCAGCGGCTTGTCCTGGGGCTCCTCGCTGGAGGCAAAAACCCCGTACAAGCTGTAGTAGTCGGCGATCGGGATGGGATCAAATTTGTGGTCGTGGCACCGCGCGCAGGAAATGGTCGTCGCCTGCAGCCCGCGGAAGGTCACGTCCAGCCGGTCATCGATGATGTCGTGCTGGTTGTTGAGAAACCGCCGCCCCAGCGTGAGAAACCCCATCGCCGCCAAGTGCCGGGGATCCTCTTGGCCCAGCGACTGGTCGGCCGCGAGCTGGGCGAGCACAAACTTGTCGTAAGGCAGGTCTTCGTTGAAGGCGCCGACCACCCAATCGCGATACGTGTAACTGTACGCATACCGGCGCTCCTCCTGAAACACATACCCCTTGCTGTCCGCATACCGCGCCACATCCAGCCAGTAGCGGCCCCAGCGCTCCCCGAACCGGGAGTCGGACAGCAGCCGGTCCACCAGCGCCGCCATCGCCCTGCCATCATCCGCGGGATCGGACACAAAGGCCGCCACTTCCTCCACCGTGGGCGGCACCCCGATCAGATCGAAATACGCCCGACGGATCAGCGTGTCCCGGCCGGCCCGGGGCGACAGCGAGAACCCGCGGGTTTCCAGCGCCCCCAGCACGAACGCGTCCAGCGGCTGCTGAACCCGGGCCGCGGCCGACCCCGAAAGCGCGGGCGGCGCCGGTGGGCGCACCGGCTGGTACGCCCAATGCGCCGCCGGCGCGGCCGCGGCCAGGCCCTCAGGCGCTCCCTCATCGGCTCGCGCAGCCAGAGGCGCGCCCCCGGCCACCAGCGTGCCCAGCACGAGAGACCGGGCCGCGCGCCCGAAGGGCCAAGGCGGTGCAAATCCATTTATCATCCCATAAGTCTTAATCTTCGCCGCGCCCCTCCGCAATGGATGAGCCACGCCAACCCGCCCCTCGGGCATCCCCCGAGGCCTCGGCACGCCGGCCGGACCCGCCCCGGGGTGACCGCAACCGGCGACGCCGGTTCCGGGCGGAGGCCCCCCGGCTGGCCGCCAGCCCCACCCGGCCGGCCCCGGGCGCGCCTCAGGAGCGGGCTCCCCCACGATTTCACCCCCCGTCCCCACCGTGTACTTTGCGCTCTTCGCGTTATCGCGTTGAAACCAACCCGGCGCCCGCGTTCAAGCTCCCGCCCGCCGCAACTGAATCGCCGCCACATGCTCCCGCTTGGCCTGCTTACGGTCGGTGCGGTGCTCCAACGCCGCCAACCGCGCCGCCGCCGTTTCCACCGTCTCCGGCACCAACCACGGCCGCTGATGCCCACGGAGAAAACCCTTCAACCCGCCCGTCAGCACACCCTCCGGCACCGGCGTCTTGAACGTCGCGTCCCCAATCATCCACACCACCGGGATAAAAGCCGATCCATCTAAATCCAAAAACTCCCGCAGCGCCTTCACATGCCCTCGGTTCTGGATCAAGGGGTTCGGAATTCGATTCATTTTTCGAGGAAACGTCTGCGTCCATTCCGCGTCCTTCTCCCGGCCAAAAACCCATCCGCCCAGGTTCTTCGTCTCGATCACGAAGACCCCAAACCGCGACACCACCACATGGTCGATCTGCGAGGTTCCACAGCCGTCGGACCGCGGCACGTACAAGTCGTGAAAAACCCGATATTCCTTCGGATCCAATCGGTCCAGAACGAGCCAGCGCGTCGCCGCCTCTCCGATCCAGCCCTTGAGCGGCCCATGCCAGGAGATCCGCCCCGCCCGCCGCAAGGCCAGCGTCAGCCCCAGCGACAGAAACCCCATGAGCATCGAGAAGCCTAAAATGGTCAGCATGGCTGACCCCATCGCATTCATCGCCTGCTGCACGCCGGGACTGGCAGCCAGAAACAACGGCGATGCCATCGTCACCTCGGGGGTATAGATCACGTTCTTCATCACTTTGCCTCCTGCAGCTCTTTGAGTGTTTGACCGGCCTTGGTTTTCCATTCGATGCGACCGTTCGCGCTCCATCCCCAGACCACCCTAGCTGCCCTGGAAGGCGAAGCAAATTCGGAATCCTGGGTAAAGACAAGGTGATCGCCGCCGGACTTAAGGACCCCGTTGCCAAGCAAAGCCGATCTCAGTTCCTTGAGATGCGCAGGACACCCTGCGGACTCCTGCAGCGCGGCCGTACTCCCGGCCCTGACCAAAAGGATGGCGGTTTTGGCGGGTGGGGGCAGCGAGCCGAGGCTGGCCTTGTGGCGCAGGATCGGGATGCAGGCGCTCGAATCGAGCAGATAGGCGGGAGTGGACGGCATGAGATTAAAACCCGAGGATCGGACGTACGTGCGCGGCCGGGCGGGGCGGCGGTTCCGGGAAATCCTCCGTGTCTGGGAAGGCCTCCGCCAGATGCTCGGCGATCTCGGTGAATGACCTGAACTGGGAAGGAGTGACGGGGCGGAGCACGACTTCGCCGCCGTGCTTCTCGATGAACACTTCGGAACCGGGAAACCGGAACTCCTTGGGCAGCCGAACGGCCTGGCTGCCACCGTGTTTGAAAAGCTTGGCCGTTTTAATAGATACACAAAGTTGATAATCAAGGTCTTCTGTCAAAAAGCCAACACGGTGTTTAGCTCCTCCAGTATTGCTGGCCGCCGCTCCCCGAAGAGGTGGAAAGGCGATATCCGCCGTGGGTGGTTGACGGAAAATCGACTTTTTGGGCTGGCAAAAATATCGGGAAGATCGCTCCCCACAGAAGAAATGGCGTGAAGCTGGCGGATTTTCATGGTGGAGAAGAGCGTTTTCTGGCGTCGCCCGGTAATCCGGGTCAGGGCGCAGAGGCAATTCGTGGCCGTGCCTTCGTGGAAGCCGGATTAGCTGATCCACACCTCGCCAAGGCCGGATTCGGATACAGCAGGGGGGGGCTGTCCACTTCCTAGCCGACCCGGGGCCGTTTCCCGTGGCTTAAGCGTGGCTTAAAAAGCTGCCTTTTGATGCTTTTGCCTGCCTTTTCGTTCCCTTCCGTGCAATCCTGCCTTTATCTGTAATCCGTTGATTTTTAATGTCCAAAACTGGAGCCGATGGTCAGAATTGAACTGACGACCCGCGCATTACGAATGCGCTGCTCTACCCCTGAGCTACATCGGCGTGGAGGGGTGACTTTGACGGGACGCGGACGTTTTGCAAATGGAAAGCGGTTCCGGGCAGCGGGTCACTCGTTGGCTGGAAGCCAACGCTACGACCCCGCGTTCAACGCCTTTCCCGCCGCCGCGGGCCATCAGTCCACCAGATAGGCTTGGAAGTCGCCCTCGTGTTTGGTACCGATGGTGTGGGCCTGGGCCTTGACGCAGCCCTGCACGGCGGCCCAGGTGCTTGGACCGAGCAGAATCTGGCCGGCTTTGGCTCCATCGCAGTAGCGGGAGGCCTTGTTGACGGTGTCCCCGATCACGGTGAATTCCAGCCGCTCAGCGGCCCCGATGAACCCGTGCAGGACCTCGCCGGTGTGGACGCCGATGCCGGCCTCGCACAACGGGAGCCCGTGGTCGCGCCGGCGCCGGTTGACGACCGCCATCGCGTCGCGCATGGCCACCGCGCAGGCGACGGCATGCCGCGGGTGGTCGGGGTCCGGTTCCGGACTGCCGAAGACCGCCAGGATCGCGTCGCCGATAAACTTGTCGATGGTGCCGTCGTGCTGGAAAATGATGCTGCCCAGCACCGAGAAGTAGTCGTTGAGCATCTCGACCACCGCTTCGGAATCCATCGCCGCGGTGGCGCGGGTGAAGCCGCGGAGGTCGGACATCAGGATCGTGACCTCGCTTTTTTCCCCGCCGGGTTGGAGCCTGCCTTCGCGCGACTTTTGCAGCAGCTTGCCCCGCAGTTTCGGGGAAAAGTTTCCGAGCAGGTTTTGCAGGGTGCGGTTGTTCTGTTCGATGTCGTCCTGCAGCAGCTGGTTGGCGACCGCGGAGGCGGCGTAATGGGCCACGAAGATGAGGAATTGCAGGTCGTCCTCAAGGAAGGCATTCCTTCGCTCCGGATTGTCCACGCACAGGACCCCCATGGTCCGGCCCTTCCACAGGAGAGGCACATACATTCCGGTCCGGATACTCAATCGGACCATGCTCTGCGCGACCTCGCCATCCTGCCCGTCGTCGCTCCAGATGAACCCCTGCTGGTCTTCCGCCGCGCGCCGGACCAGGGTGCGGCTGATCGGCGGATCGCCGGCCGGAAGACTGGCGCGCAAGACCAGCTTTCCCGTGGCTGGCTCGATGACCAGGAGCGCCCCCCGTTTCGCGCCTGCAATGAGCGCGATCACGCGGTCGAGAATGAGCTGGTAGAGCCGCGGCAGGTCCGGCTCGGAGGCGAACTGGAGAGGCAGATCATAGAGCATTTCCAGCCGCCGCGCGGTTTGGGACGCCAGGCCCGCCACGGGCAGCTGACCTCGCGACGCCGCATCCGCCCGCGCGGTGATTCTCCCCTCGGCCTCGGTGCGCGCTCGTTCGCCGCCCCCCGGCGCGGCGGCTGGTTCGCCCGGCTCGATCGTGATGGTCGCGCTGCCCAGCTGCAGCGTGAGGATGCCGGTCCAGCGGCGCGCCCCGGTCAAGGGTTCGCCGCCCGCCGATGTGCCGGTCGAACTCCCCAGATCCTCCACCCAGAAATGCCCCTCCCCCACCGTCAGCCGCGCATGCCGCCGCGACACATCCTCCCCCCTCAGGACAATCGCGCATCCAGGGTCGCGCCCAATGTCATACTCTCCGGCCACGAGGCGGTGTTTGCGGGTCACGCCATCGGGCTCGCGGATGAAGATCGTCAAGGAACCGGGCATCATGGTTGGCAGGCGGAGGGAGCGCGCCACCGCTGGGGCAAGAGACGGACTCGACCGCACGCTGGCAACCCCGATTCGACCACCACCCGGACTTTTTACGAAAGAATGTTTTCGATTTGTGCGCAAGCCGCTGCTCCCTCCGGCCCGTCATGAAGGGGCCGGCGGAGCCATCGCCACGGGATCCGACCCTCTCGCACATTGATCAAAACAACCGCTTGTCTCGCCGTCGCAAACCGCAACCATGGCCTGCTCTCCCATGAAACTTCGCCTCCTGCGTGATGAAGAAACGATCAGCGTCTTTGAGCTGGAGGACGGCGCGTATGTGGTCGGCAGCGGCGAGTCTGCCGCCCTGCGCATCGAGAACGAGTCGATCGCTCCGGAACACGTCCGACTCCGGGTCCTCGCCGGCGCGCTGGACGTGGAGGATCTTGGCAGCGGACGCGGCACCTGGATCGGCGGCCGGGCCCTGACCGGGGTGGCGCGGCTGCCCGATGGCGTGATCCTTCAGCTGGGCCTGGTTGGGCTGCAGGCCGGGGATGACCTGGCGCCCGCACTGCCGGCCCCGCGCCCGGGCCGGTATGTGCCCGGCGCGGTCGTGGCCTCCGGCGGCATGGGCGTCATTCGCAGCGCCCTGGATATTCAAACCGGTCGAGTGGTGGCGATGAAACGCATCCGCGAGGGCATGGACGACGCGGATCTGCTGACGCGCTTCGAGCTGGAAGCCCGGATCACCGCGCATCTTGAACATCCTAACATTGTCCCAGTGCACGACGTCCATCCGGGTGCCGACGGGCCGGGTTACTACACCATGAAAATGGTGCGGGGGGCGTCGCTCGAGAAGCTGATCCGCCTCATCAGCCAGCAGGCCGATCCCTCGGTCGGGCAATACCCGCTGGACGCGCTGCTGACCGTATTTCAGAAAATCGCCGATGCCGTCGCCTTTGCCCATTCCCGGGGCGTCATCCACCGCGATCTCAAACCGGCCAACATTATGGTCGGCGATTACGGCGAGGTGCTGGTCATGGACTGGGGACTGGCGAAGGTCGCCGGCACCGGCATCGGGCCCGCCGCCGGTCCGGCGTCCTCCGCAGCGCTGGATGGGGGCACCCTCGCGGGTGAGGTCATGGGCACGCCGCATTACATGGCTCCGGAGCAGGCGAGCGGGCAGAACGAACAGGTGGACGAGCGCAGCGATGTCTACGCACTCGGGGCAATCCTCTATGAATTGCTCACCCTGCAGACGCCGGTCGGGGGCCGCACCGCGGGGGAAATCATCCGGAAGGTGCGCGCCGGCAGGATCGTCCCGCCCATCGAACGACTGAGCCGGCGGCGGCTCCGGCATCTTCCCGGCGGCATGATCCCCGCCTCGCTCGATGCCGTCGCGATGAAGGCGCTGGCCGTCTCGCCACAGCGCCGCTACCAGCGCGTGCAGGATTTGCAGGCGGAGATCCAGACCTACAAGACCGGCTTCGCCACCGCCGCGGAGCAGGCCGGCCCCGGGAGGCAGTTCCTGCTCCTGGTCCGGAGAAACCGCGGGGTCGCCGGAGCCATGGCCGCCTGCGCGGCCATGCTGGCCCTGCTCACCGCGGCCTCCACGGTCAGCATCCGCCACGAGACCGGCCGTTCCCGCGCGGAATACGCCCGCGCCAGCGGGGCGCGGGCGGCCACCGACATCCAAAACAAACGCGCCCAGGAGGCGGAGGCGCGCGTGCAGAAAAGTGCGCTGTTTTTCGCCGCCAAATCGGACGACGCCCTCAAGAACGAAAACCTGGCCGAAGCGCTGAAGCGGCTCGGGATGGCCATCGCCGTCGCCCCGCAGAACCCGGAATATTTTCTCCGGCGCGCCGACCTTCTCCAGGCCAACGGCCGGTTCACCGAAGCCATTCCCGATTATGAGCGGTCGAACGACCTGCGGCCGGATCAGTCGGTGCGCGACACGCTCGCCCTGACCAGGCGACTGCTCCAGGAAAACGGCGGGGAGCCGACGCTGCGGCCCGAGGTCCGCCGCCAGTTGATCGCCGCCCTGGTGGCGCAGGGGCGCGGATCGCAAGCGCTGTCGCCGCCGCCCGCCCCGGTGGCAGCGGCCCCGGCGGCCCCGGCCCCGCCCCCGTACACCCCCGCCGAAGAGGCGCTCCACGTCCGCCTCGGCTCCTTCTACACCTCGCAGCCGGGATGGAATCGGGGCCGCATCTCGACCGCCGCCGACGGAGGGCTGCGACTCGATCTGAACGGCATGAAGCTCTCCAGCCTCTCGACGCTCCGCGGGCTTCGCATCACCACCTTGTTTCTTGGCTCCACCGGCATCACCGACCTCGCTCCCCTCGCCGGGCTGCCGCTGAACCAGCTGGTCATCCAGCATAACGGCGTCAAAGATCTCTCTCCGCTGGCCGGCATGAAGCTGACCGAGTTGTTCGCGACCGCGACCGGCATTGCCGACCTGCGGCCGCTGCGAGGGATGCCGTTGCGCGTGCTCCATCTGCACGGATCGCCGGTCTCCGACCTGACCCCGCTCGCCGGCATGCCGCTTGAATCGCTCTACCTTGAAGGCACTCCCTGCACCGACCTCGCCGCTCTCAAGGGAATGCCGATCAGGGCGCTGGGCCTGCTCGACACCAAAAGCCTCCAGGATTTTTCGCCGCTCTCGACCCTGCTTGAGCTGGATGCGGTCAACCTGCCCGTGCACGCGACCAAACTGGGGTTTTTATCCGCCCTGCCGAAGCTCCATAATGTTCACAACCCGAGGTTTGCGCGTGGCAATCTGCCCGTGGCCGCGTACTGCGGCCTGTCCAACGCCAGCGATGCGGCCTGGACCAAGTGGGCCTCCGCGCTTCGAGCCACCGGGGCGGCGTCGCTGCCGCCGCACCGGTTGACCGTGGATGCCCGCGGCGTCATCGAACTCGATCTGCGCGACACCCCGGCCCGAAATTTCACGCCGCTGGCCGGCATGCCGGAATTCCGACTGCTCCTCAACAACCCCGCCCGTCTGAACCTCACCCCGCTCCAGGGAAGCTCGCTGGTGGATCTCGATGTCTCCGAGGCCGCGGTCACCAGCCTCCTCCCGCTTTTCAAATGTTCGAAGCTCGACTCGCTCACCATCAACCGGACGGCCGCGGATGTCCATCTGCTGCGCCAGCATCCAACGCTGCGGCACCTCGACTACCAGTCCGACCCGGACCTGCGGCGGCCCAAAACCACCGTCCGCGAATTTTTTTCGCCGTCTCCGCCGGGAACCGACGAAGGGCGCCTGCAAAGCGGCAACGCGCTTGCGGCCGACCTTTTTGACGCGGCGGAGGCTTTCACGACCGGCTGGACCTGCATCAATGGACGCGGCGAACCCGCTACCGTCGGGTGGAGCGTGGATCCCCGGTCCCAAGGGGGGCGGGGCGGCGGCCATCTTTCGTTCATAGAAAGGCGGGGCGATAATTCCCCCGGTCAATTTTCCGCTCCCCCGCGGTTTTTGGGAAACCAGAAGGCGGCTTATGGCGGCACGCTGCAATTCCGGATGCGCCATCAACACGGGCCAGGCGCTCCAGCCAACCAGATCAAACTTCGATCCGGATCACATCAGCTGAGTTACGCCCTGCGTCAGGGAGTGAGCCGGGAATGGACCTTTTTCTCGATTCCCCTGCACGAAACCGGCGGCTGGAAACGTGATGACGAGGGTGGCCGGAGCGCTTCCGCGGAGGAGATGCAGCAGGTGCTCGAAAACCTGGATCAACTCCTCATCCCGGCCGAATTCACCCGCCACAATCACGAGCTCACGGACCTGGACGAGGTCTCGCTGACGACCGCGGAGCAGGACCGGGTCGAACACGAACGGCAGGCCGCGCTCGCCGCCCAAGTGACATCGATGGCGGCGGCCTGGGATGGCGGCCGGTGGGAGGACGCGATCACACTCTACCGGGACCTCCGGGCCCGCACGCGGATCGATGCCATCCTGGAGTCGGCCCACGCCGTCTTCGCCCGCAGCCTCTGGAAAACCGTCTGGTTCAAGTCCAGCGTGGATCCGGTCGGCCGCCTCGGGGAGTGGCGCGCCCTGGCCAGAGGACCCGCCGCCGCGGAGGCCGAGGTCCCGGCGATCGCCTTTCATTTCGACGACTCCAGCCCCGGTCAGCTCGGCCTTTCCAATGCGTTGAACGAGCGCGATCCAGGCCGCGAAAATTTCGGCATGATCGCCACCACCCGCCTGCGGCTGCCGCCGGGCCAATGGCGGTTCACCGTCCGCAGCGACGATGGCTGCCGAGTTCTCGTGAACGGCAAAGAATTGATGCACAAATGGTATGGACACTATCCGGAATCCATCGCCGCCATCCACAAGCAGTTGGAAAGCAGCGAAGCCGAGGTCGTCGTCGAGTATTTCCAGTACGCCCGCGGTGCCTCCATCGCCCTGACCCTGGAACCCCTGCTCCCCGAACCCGCCCCCGGTTCTGGAACCACGCCGCCCGTCCCGAACGAACGAAACCCATGAGAAATGACTCCGGCAGCGAGCACGCCGAACCCGCCCGCCATACGATCGGCGAGATCGTGGCAACCGGCTCGCTCGGCATGATCTACCGGGCCCGCGAGGCCGTCACCGGCCGGGACGTGGCCATGAAGCGGATGCACCGCGAACTTGTGACCGAGCCCGGGGCCGCCGACCGCTTCATGCACGAGGCGAGACTGACCGCCCTGCTTGAACACCCGAATGTGGTGCCGGTGCACGACGCCGAGGAGGATCCGCACGGCACCCCATACTACACCATGAAGCTGGTTCGCGGCAGCTCACTCGCGGAGGTGCTGGCCGCGCTGGCGGAGGGAGACGCCGGGGCCGCGAAAGCCCACCCGCTCCCCTCCCTGCTGACGGTCTTGCAAAAAGTCTGCGACGCCGTGGCTTTCGCGCATTCCAAAGGAGCGGCGCATCGCGACCTCAAGCCCGCCAGCATCATGATGGGCGACTATGGAGAGGTTCTGCTCATGGGATGGGGCAAAACCGCGCCGCCGGCCGCGACCGATCCCGGCTGCGATCAACTTCGCGACATTCAGGCGCTCGGGGCCATCCTCTATGAGGTGCTGGCCCTCCGGCCGCCCTTCCCCAGCCTGACTCCGGAGGAGGATGCCGCCGGCGGCGCGCCCCCTCCGCCGTCCCCGCTGCCCGTCACCGGACGCCGGGCTCACCTGCCCGGCGGAAACGTCCCTGCTTCCCTCGCGGCCGTGGCCCTGAAGGCGCTGGCCAGCCAGCCGGCGCGCCGCTACCCGCGGGTGCAGGCATTGCAGGCGGACATTCGCGCCTACCAGAGCGGGTTCGCGACCGCCGCCGAAAGCGCCGGGCCCTGGCGGCAATTCCGGCTGTTTGCGGCCCGGCATCGCAACGTCTCGATCGCCCTCGCCGGCAGCGCCGCATTGATCGCCTTCATCGCCGCCCTGTACGGGGCGGAAATCCTGCGCGCCAACCGCGCGGCCCATGCCGAACGCATCGAGGCCTTCGCCGCCCTGGCGCTGAGCGAAAAGGAGACCCTGCGAGCCCGGCAGGCGCTGGGCCAGCTGTCCCACCTGGGGCCCGAATTCTCCTCCAACGCCCATGAATTCATCAAGGCGGGACGCTTCCCGGAAGCACTGGAACACCTTGGCTATGCCGTGGATGTGGAGGCGGAAAACGCCGGCTTTCACCTCGCCCACGCCCATCTGCAGCAAGCCAGCGGGCACCTCGCCGACGCCATCGCCGCCTACCAGCGCGTGCTGCAACTCAGGCCCGATCCTTCCGCCAAATTAAACCTCGAACTTTCCCAGGACCTCCTCCGCGAAAGCGACGGCGCCCGCCCGCTGCCGCCCGCCCAACGAAAACGCCTGGCGGAGGCCGTCATCGCCCAGGGGCGCAGCGCCGATTCCCCGCCCGACCTCTTCCGCACCGACGAGTGACGGAACGATGGCCCTTGGGCAGTGTGGTGGTCAGCGCGGCAATTCACATTTGACCGAGGAGAGGTGCCCAACGCGGCTGCACCCTGGCCCCGGGGGATGACCGTAACCGTGCACCAGCGCACATCATGACGGGGTCGATCACCGAGAACAGACGTGGAGAAGACTAGCCAGGCGCAAACAAAGAAACCGACGCCGGTTGCTCCCATCGGCAAGCCAAGCGAATGAAGCCGGCATCAATGGCCGCCAGCTGACCCTTTCCGCGATGCGGGCAGCCGGATGGCTGACGCTGGCTCGCGCAGGGCGGCCCGCCCCCGCGAACTCCTCCGCGTCCGCACGCCCCCGGGCCAGACTGCGTCCCACGGGAGTCAGCGTTCCGGGAGGCCCGGATTCGCCTCCTCCGCCCGATCCAAATGCGCCTGCCAGAAGTCGACGGCCTCGCGCCACGGCTGAATGGCTTCGAGGCCCGCACCGGCCGCGGCGTCGGGTGGGAGGCCCGGGGAGTGCTCCAGCGCCTTGAGGCGGTCACGCGACCATTCCAGAAACAGGCGGGCTGAGGCGGCCCGCGGGTGAAACGGCTTTCCTTTCATCTCCACGTACCACGGGGCGGTCGAGGCAAACCGAAACGTGTGCGGCACCGTGGTGATGGCGCGAACGAGAAACCAGCCGGACTCGGCGACCTCCAAACGGTGCGGCAGCGTGATGCGCGAAACGACCCCGTTGTGCACCAACTCGACCGCCCCGATGGGATCGGCGCTGTCAAGGCGGCCGTCCAGGGTGACGGTCGCCGGGGCCTCCGGCGTGAACACATGCCCCGGCCAGCGGCCCTCCGCCTGCACGCGCAGTTGCGGGCCATTGCCGACAAACACCCGCCCCGCCTGGAGGCCCTGCCACCACTTTTCCCAGGTCAGCGGGGCGTCGCACTGCACGTAAACGCGGTTGTACCCGACCGGATTCGGCAGCACCCCGCTGGCCCCGCCGGCAGTCGGCGGCAGCCGCAGGCCGCTGTTCAGGATGTGGTAATAAAGGTCCTGGGTGTAGAAACCGTTGCCGTGGGGCCCCGGATACCGGTTGCGATCGCGCGCCCGCCCCCAGGCTTCGCCGTCGAGCATGCCCCCGATCTGCAGGTGGTTGTGGCAAATGCCCACGCTGTCGACCAGTCCGCTGACCAGCCACAGCGGCACGTCCTGCCAGAACGGCTTTTCGATGTCGCACCACGCCCCGGCCGCCTTGGCTTCGCGCAGGAACCGGACCGACGGCGGCCAGGCCCCGCTGCTGCCGGTGATGTCCAGCGGCGCGGTCAGGTTGTGAAACAGGAGCGCGCCGCCAGTGCGTTCGTCCTCGCCGCCGACCGGATGGTAGAAACGCCGGCCATCATCGAAGCCGACGGGGGCGGGCGGCACGGGCCGCGCCTTCCAGACGTTGGCTTCGTTCCACCAGGTGATGACCGAGGCGATGTGCAGCCCTGATTGTTTCATCAACCCCTCCATTTCCTGCGGTCCGCGATGCACGTGGAGATCGCCCGCATACCAGCCCTCGGCCGACAGATCGGGCGGAGGAATGGGCTGGGGCGGCGGCTCCGCCCCCGCCGCCGCGACCACAAAGGTCAGGAGCACATCGCTGCGGAATCCGAGATCCTGACTCCCCTGCCCCGCATTGAAGTTAAACACCGCCGCCCGCCGCCCGGCATCGCGGCTCCACAGCCGCAGCGCTCGCGTTTCCTCCCGCTGGCCGGTGAGCGGGCCGGGCGGCACCACCTCCAGCCGCAGCCACCGGTCGCGGGCCCGGTCGTCCGCCGCCTGCAGGAACTGGCGCGATTCCACCGCCAGCGGCGAAGTCAGGCCCGCTCCATTGTCGATGACCATCTCGAACTCGGCCCACCCGCCTTGGACCAGCGCCGGCCTGGCCTCCCCTGCCGACGCCTTGACCCGGCCTTCCGGCGAAATGCTGATCTCGATGAGCGGCGCGGCGTCCGCGGTGGCGAGAGCGAGAAGCCCCAGACCAAGGGTAAAAAAAGCTCTGCACATGGCGCGGTCCGGAAATGGTGGGGTGAATGAGAGGGACGCTTGAAGATGTCAAAGCGTCATGGGTCGCACTCCGAGAGGAGAGTCCGGTAGACGGCGCGGGCGTGATCATAAGCGGCGACCGCCTCGGCGCGCTCGCCATCCCGGTAGGTTTTTCCCTTGGTTTTCCAGCATTGCTCCAGCCCGGCCATCAGCCATTCCGCGCTGTGGCGGCTGGCGCGGATCGGGCGATCGCCGACCAGGACCCTGATCGGGTTGCTGTGGGCGTGCGGGAAGACCCGGACCGCCACCCAGCTGCTCCGGGTGATCGGCGGTGCCTCGAACCGGAGGCCGGTCAGGGTGCCGTCCGCCTTCACCTCGCGGGTGGCGACGGGCAGGCCATTGACGATGAGTTCGACGCTGGCGGTGGCGGCTCCGTCCTTTCGCACCGCCGCGCTCACCGTGAAGGTCCCGTCCCCCGCCCGCGCGAAATCCATGACGTGCGCGGTGCCGTCGCTGACGTAGCTCCAACCGTCCTGCACCCCCTGGATCCACCGGCCGTAATCCAGCTCGCCGTCCAGTTTGACGTACACCCGTCCCATGCCTACGCGTTCACCCGAAATGCAGGGGAAATCGGTCTCGCCGCTGGCCACCACGCGAAACCCGCAGTTCAACGCGTGATACCACATGTTCCACTCGGCCACCCGGTCGGTGTCCATCGTCGAGATGAAATCGATCGCCGGCACCGCGCGCCCGTCCGGCCCCGGCACCTGATGGGTGATGTTCATGACGAATTCGTTGGCACCGATGCCGTCGTAGGCCGGCAGATCGAAGTTCGGCAGCCGATGCGGGCCGTCGGTGCCCGGGGTGCGCCCGATGATCGTGGTCAGGCCGTTGCCGCTGTGGGCGGGGCCGGTCACCGCGCCCTGCTTTTTCGCCCAGCGCAGCGTGTTCAGGCCCAGCGTCGGCCAGTGGTGTTTGGAGTCGCCGCCGGCCGGAATCTGCTCGGTCAGGCGCAGGAGATTGAGGTGGCCGGACTGATGCGACCCGAATCCGCTCACTTCGACATCGTAGCGCAAGAGGTATGGGTAACGGCTGACGTTGTCTGGTCTGCCGGTGAAGAACTGTTTTTGGAAATCGAAGCACGGCCCCCAAGTCAGGCAGCACCCGACTTTGACGTCCTCGCCCATGATGTGGCGCAGCATGTCGGCCGGCATGATCCCCTGGCTCGGACTTTCGTAGTGCAGGCAGCCCGCGGCATGGATGTGGTGGTCGCCGCTCCAGTACCCATGCTTGTCGGTATCGATCCACCGCGCCACCCGGTAGTCGAGCGCCACCGGGCCGTCGCCGACCACGAGGGTCTTCACCTCCGGAATGCTTTCGGGGCCGTGCGCACACCGCACGGTGTAGACGCCGCGCGGCAGGCGCACGGTTTCGCCCGTCTCCCGGTAAATCTGGGTCTGAAAAAACATGTCGGGGGCCTGGCGCTTCGGCTGGGCCGGATAGACCCGGCCCTGCGGATCCCGGATTTCAAACGCGCCCATGCATGGCTGGCCGTCGGCGTCGGTCACGGTGAACCGCACCTCGTTGGAGGCCAATACCTTCCACGCCAACTGCGCCGAGGCCCAGACCGCGTCATCGGCCGGGGCCCACTCGAGGTCGATCCAGTCGATCCGCGTGCGTCCCGGCCCGATGTTCGGGTCGATGCGCACGCCCGCCAGTTCGCCGTCGACCTTGAATTCGACCTCGTTCATCCCCTCCCGCTGCGCAGACACCTGCTGACTCACCGAGCGCTGGCCATCCGCCTGCGGCTTGTCGCGGGTCCACCAGAAGACCTGCGCCACCCCGTCGGCCGAGGTCGTCCCCCACCACCGCAGCCGCATCCGCCCGCCGCGCCCATCCACCGGCGCGGAGAAAAACGGATCATTTCCCGTCTGCTCGATCCACAGCGACCCGTCGCGCACGTCGAGCGAACAGTCGTTCGGCGCGCCCCATCCGTCGGCGTCGCGGGCAAAGCGCCACTGGCGCACCACCGGCGAAGCGCCCCCGTCGGCATCGCTGATGGAGAAGTCCAGCGTGCCGGTCTTGTCCCCGGGCTGCGATCCGTAGATCTGCACCAGCCGGTATTCGAGACCGAGCCCGCTGAGCGAGGCCGCCAGGGGGCGGCCTTCAAATACCGACAGGGCCATCCACCGGTCGTCCACCTCCTCGGCCGGACCGTGCGGAATCGGTCGCGCGTGCGGGCTTTCGAGCCGCAGTCGGCCGGTCAGGCCCGCGCCATTGACGATCTTGACCAAAAACGTGCGCCATCCATTCTCCTCGAGGATGACCGGCTCGCCCCGGGGACGCGCCGACATCGTGCCATCCGGTGCCACCACCACCACCGCCACGCACAGCGGGTCCAGCTCCGCCTCGACCCGGCGGGTGATGGCGGCTTCATCACTCTCGTCAGCCAGCGCCTGCAACCGCGCCCGCCGCCCGGCCTCCAGCGGATATCCCACGCTTTCCAAGGTCTCGATCAAGCGGTCGGTGTGCACGAGGAGCGGCTGCGCCTCCACCGGCGGGGCCGGAGGCAGCGCCGCCGCCGCCCAGAAAGGGGCACTCGCCAACACCAGCGAGAATAAGGACAAAAGGGGGATGCGTGTCTTCATGGTAATCTGCGGCCGTGGCCCCGCCAGGACCACCAGCACATCGGAAAACCAGGAAGCATGCAAGCCAATCCTGAGTTCTGCAACGAGCCGATGGTGGCGCGGAGCGCCGCCACCGGCTCGTTCGGAAACTGCGTGCCGGCGCAGCGCCCGGAGGAAATCCTCCTCCGGGCGCGCCGGCGCGGTCTATTTCGTGAGCGGATGCTCCTTCAGGATTTCGTCGACCATGTAGAAGATGGCGCGGTCCTTAGTCTCGGCGCGCACCTTGGCGACCTCGTCCGGGCTGACCGCGGGCAGGTCGTTGCCGAAGGACTGGTTCACGTAGGTCAGGACCCCGGCGAGTTCCTCGTCATTGAGCAGCGGGCCAAAACCCATCATGGGAGGCGTGCCCTTTTCCGGACCGAATTTTTTGCCTTGGAATTCCAGCGGACCATAGAGGCCCTTGAGCACGATTTTGATGGCGCGATGCGGGTCGCCGGCGAGCCATTCGCTCTTGGCCAGTCCGGGATAGATGTTGTCGGCTCCCTTGCCATCGGCCTGGTGGCAGGTGATGCAGTGGGACTCCCTCGAATAGACTTCCTTGCCGAGGTTGTAGAGCTTGAGATCTGCGGCCGAGAGGTCCTTTTTGGTCGGGCCGTAAACGGCACCCGGTTTCACGCGGAGCCGCGCCTCGAGGATGGCATTGTTGGCCTCCGCGCCCTCCGGCAGCGAGATGAGCTGCTTCATGGTCTCTTTGTAGCAGTAGTCGATGTAATAATCCTTGTCGGTGCTGACCGCCGTGGCGACCTCCAGCGCCTGCAGCGTGTCGGTGCCGCGGAAGAAGCTGGCCGCCCGCACGGCTTCCAGACGGACGCGCGGGGAGGCGTCGGCGACGGCCGTGGTCAGCAGGTCGAGCGCATTTGGCACCCGGTCGCGCCAGTAGCAGACGACGCGCACGGCCTGGGCGCGGGCGCGGGGGTCGGGCGATTGGAGGACGTCATTGAGCAGGGCGAGGTTGACCACGTTGTGCCACTGGTGGAGCCAGAGGGCTTCCAAGCGGTGGTGTTCGTAATTGGGCATCGCCTTGTCCAGGCCCTTTTCCCACTTCTGCACCGCGGCGATGACTTCCTTTGAATCGTGGGTGTCCAGCTCGATTTTGGCCCGCAGCCGGACGTTGTCCTCGGGCTCCTTGAGCAGTTCGATCAAGTCGGCGATCGGTTGACCGTGGATTTTTTTGGGAGTCAGGAGCGGCCGGCTGGGGTAGGTGAGGCGGTAGATGCGGCCGTGCTGGTGGTCGCGGTTGGGGTCGCGCAGGTGGTGCTGGAGATGCCCGATGAGCATCTGGGACCAGTCCATGACGTAGATCGAACCGTCCGGGGCCACCGCCAGGCCGCTGGGCCGGAAATTCGGGTTCGCCTGGACATCGGTCTGGAGGAGCGCGGGTTCGAGGGTTTCACCTTTCAGGCCGGCACCGTCCTCGCTCATTTTGGCGCGGAAGATGCCTTGGAAGCCGATGACGTTGGCGTTGAGGAACAGCCCTTGCCAGTCCTCCGGGAAGTGGCGGCTGCTGAGGATGGCGGTGCCGGCGCAGGGGCGGGAGGGCCGGGCCCAGAATTCCTTCATGCCGCCGTGGGCACCGCGGTCGAGGTGGCCGCTGAAGGCCGGGCCAAAGTAGTTTGCATTGCCGGTGGCATCGGTGATGAGGTCGTTGCCCCAGGCATCAAACACGCGGCCGTGGGGATTGGCGAAGCCGTAGGGCACATGGCGCATGAAGCGACTGGTGCGCGGCTCGTAGCGGAAGATGGCACCATCCACGTTACGCACCGGACCGTGGTGGGTTTCCACGTTGGTCCGGTGGAACACGCCGTCGCTGAAATAAAGCGCGCCGCCCGGCTCGTAGCAGATGGAGTTGGTCTCGTGGTGCGAATCCGCCGCGTCTAGGCCGTGCACAATGCGCTCCTTCCAGTCGGCCTTGCCGTCGCCGTCCGTGTCCCGCACGTACCACATGTCGGGCGACTGCATGACGAGCACGCCGTCCTTGTAGAGCTGGAATCCGGTCGGGCAGTTCAGCCCGTCGAGGAAGGTCGTGCATTTCGTGAACTTTCCGGTCTGCGGATCGATGTCGAAGACCAGCAGTTTGTCGTAGACGGGCGTGGTCGGGGTGGTTTCAGGATAGTTCGGCCACACCGCCACCCAGAGGCGGCCGCGGGTGTCGAAGTTCATCTGCACCGGATTGATCAGGTCGGGGAAGTCCTTCTCGGAGGCGATGAAGTCGACCTTCACGCCCTCGGGGGTGGAGAGATGCTTGAGCGACTCGGCACCATCGAGGTAGGGCACGGGCTCGGGGCGGTTGGCCGGGACGGGCGGGATCGGGGGCAGGTTGTCGTCGGTGACGGCCACGTCCTGTCCGCGGGCGGCGGCCCACACCGCCTTGTCGCGATTGGCCGTTTTGACATCGCGCTGGGCCATTTCGGCTCCGAGCACGGTGGCGTTGTCGATACCGTTGTTGGGGTCCTTGGCGTCGGCGTATTTGATGCGCGAGCGTTGGCCGTAGATGTTGAACTGGTCAACGGTGCGGTAGCGGTGGTGCCACTGGGTGTTTTTTTCCACCACGGCCTCGCGGATCCGCTCCACCACCGAGTCTGCGGTCGCCGGAGCGTCTTTGCCGAAAAGGCTTTTGAACTGGACCGGCGCGAGCGCCTTATCGCCGTTCTCGTTGAGATGCACACCATTGATGGTGAGCGGCTTGTCTGCTCGGAGGTACAACTCCTGGGAGGCGGTGAACACATCGACGAATGGCACTTGATTTGCCTGTGCGACCTCGGCCATCGCGGCCGTGTACAGCCCGAGGTTCCGGTTGTTGGCCGACCCGTCGGGGAAATTGGCCGGATCCTTGAGGTCCTCATGGGCGATGGGCGAAATGAGCACCAGCCTCGGCTTTCCCTTGCCGTAATCCGCCCCGAGGTGCTTTTTCAGGTAGGCGTCGAGGTTCGACTTGAACTCGGCCAGTCCGGCCTCGCCCTTGAACGATTCGTTGAAGCCCCAGTAGGCCAGGATGACGCTCGCGTGGAAGTCCGCGCCCGAGGTGTACACGACATCGGTATTGCCGACTTTGGTGGCCAGGGTGCCGGGAGTCATGTTGAGGAAGTATTCGGTCGTCGGGACCTCGTCGCTCCGCGGATGCAGGTTGACCTCGTCGGCCGCAAAACCGAGGTTGCGCACGGTCAGCTCATAATCCGGGTAGGCCTTGTGAATGAGGGCCTCGAGCCACCCATGATGCTGTTGGCGATCGGCCAGGCCGCTGCCGACGATGGCGATGTGGTCACCTTTTTGAAGCACCAGCGGGGCGGCTGCGCCCGCAAGGGGACGAAGCACCAGGGCGAGGGCGAGAATAGCAGGAAAAAAACGAGTTTTCATGAGGCAGCCTCAATCATGGGACCGCGGCCCCCGCCTCGGCAACCACGAAGACTCCATCGGGGAAAACAGTCCGCCCCCCCGTAGCGTTGCCGGTCAGCCCCGTGAACGGCAGGAGTCTCGGCATCCACCCCCCCCAAAAAAAAGCGGCACCGCCGGCTCGCGGAGAGGCCTGCGGCATCCAGGACCGGGCCGGGGGGGCGCGGTGGGAGTCCGTGGTCGTGGGGCGTGGTCCGCACGCATCCCGCCGGGCTCACCCCGGACGCACTCCGGCGGCGGTGAGTTTGAGAAAGTTGTCGATCAGACGCAGGCCGATGGTCTGGCTTTTTTCCGGGTGAAACTGGACTGCGGCCCCGGCCGGCCAGCGGATCGCGCTGGCAAAGGTCGTACCGTACTCGGTGGTGGCCGCGATGAGCGATTCGTCGGAGGGCTGCGGGTGGTAGCTGTGGACGAAATAGACGTGGGGGGAGGATCCGAGGCCGTCCCACAGCGGATCGGCCGAATGGCGCAGCCGGGCCTCGTTCCATCCCATGTGCGGTATTTTCAGGCCGGGCGCGCGCAGGCGGATCACCCGTCCGGGAAAAACGCCCAGCCCCTCCACCCCCGGCGATTCCTCGCTTTCTGCAAAGAGCACCTGATAGCCGATGCAAATTCCAAGGAAGGGACGCCCACCGCGGATCCAATCCCGCAGGGGCTCGATCAACCCCCGCTCGCGCAGGTGGCGCATCGAGTCGCCAAACGCCCCGACTCCAGGAAAGATGAGCGCGTCCACGCCGTCGCCCAGGGCGGCGGCATCGGCCACCAGCTCACTCTCCCGCCCGAGCGCGCGCAAGGCGTTGCGCACGCTCTGGAGGTTGCCGGCACCATAGTCAACAAGACCGATTTTCATGCACCTAGAGAATATCTTTGGTGCTCGGCACCCCGCACACCCGAGGGTCAATGCGGGTGGCCTGATCCAGCGCCCGGGCGAGCCCCTTAAAGATAGCCTCGGCCATGTGGTGGCTATCCCGCCCGTACAAAATCTCCACATGCACGTTGGCCGCCAGGTTGTGGGCGAACGCGCGGATGAATTCCTCGACGAGCTGGAACGAAAACGCGCCGCCGATGGCATCGGCCTGGCGTGGGGCGCGGTATTCGACAAACGCCCGGCCGCTCAAGTCCACGACCACGCGGGCCAGCGTCTCGTCCATCGGCAGGTACGAACACCCGTAGCGGACCAGGCTCGCCTTGTCCCCCAGCGCCTCGCGCACCGCCTGCCCCAGGACGATGCCCGTGTCCTCCACGGTGTGGTGGAAGTCCACGTGCAGGTCTCCTTTGGCCGTCACATCGAGATCGACCAGCCCGTGCTTCGCAAAAAGCGTGAGCATGTGGTCGAAAAAGCCGATGCCGGTGTCGATCCGGGACCGCCCGGTGCCGTCCAGATTGATCAGCAGCGAGATGTCGGTCTCGGCGGTGCGGCGTGCGATCGCGGCCTCGCGGGCCGCAGCGGGTGCAGGGGCGACCATCACCGGATTAATTCTTGGGCGTGGCTGGCGCTTCCGGTGTCGCCGCGGGTTTGGCCTGGGTGCGGTTCAGCAGTTCCTGCTGCTGGGCGGCCCGGATCGACTCCTCGCGGAGCTTTTTGAGGCTCTCTTGCTGGACCTTGAGCGCCGGATCATTGCCGGCGTCCTTGGTCAGGCGGGCGAATTCCTCGAGGCGCGCGGCCGCCTCCTCGTATTTCTTCTGACCAATGAGCTTGAGCACCCGGTCGTAACGAGCGGCCGTCTCCTTGATGTTCGCCACGTTCAGGGCTCCGACGCGCTTGATCTCAGCCTCCACTTGGCGGGAAGCCTCGTTCAGACTGCCCAGATCGGTGTCAAGCACGCTGGTGAAACGCGTTTTCGCCTTCTTCTCCTCGGCAACCTGCGCCATAAAATCCTTTTTGATTTTTTCGCGCTCGGCCTTGGCCGCATCGCGATCACCGGGGTTCATGTTGGCCAGCCGCTCCTCCGCCTCCTTGAGTTTTTGCGGCACGGCCTTGATGGCGACCTTGAGGCTGCCGTCGTATTTTTCGAGCACGGTGCGGGCGAGTTCGATGGCCTGCGGGTAGCTGATGGAGAAACGGCCGATGCCTTCGATGCGGACGTAGGCATCCAGGGCGGCGCGGTAATCGTCGGCGGCCACGGCCTTCTGCATCTCACGGAACAATTTCAGCGACTGAATATTGTAATCATTGGCCTGCAGCTCGTCGCCGCTGAGCCACTTGCCGTCCACTTTGCGCATGCTGCGGCGGGTCTGCGACTGCTCATCGGTTAGGGCCTTTTTCACCGTCTGGATCTCGGCTCGGTATTTGCTGTTCGGGTAGGTGGCGAGGAACTTGTCCGGCCCCTCCGCGATGAGCTTGTTGTAGGCGCTCGGCTGGAGGAAATCCTCGGTCGGCAGCAGATTCTTCACGGCATCGGCGGCATCGTCTTCAGGCGTCTTCTTAACCATGGAGGCAATGTCGGCGCGCGGCACGATCTTGTTGTCGGTGATTTTGCCGACGACGATGGTCTTGATGGTGACGCTGGCGGCATCCTCCGAAACGATCGTGCCCTCAATGGTTTTGCCGTCCTTGAGCTTGATGGTGTCAGCCGGGGCGCTGACGACACACAACGTGAGCAAGGCGACGGTTGCGGGAACTTTCAACAAGATGGATTTTTTCATGGCAGTGCTGGCTTGGGGGTTGTGAAGAGTTAATTCCATCAGTGAGGCAAATTGCAACCCTTGCCTTGGGGAAACCCCCGAATCGCCAGGGCCTGCGTCCTTTAGCGCAGGGCACGCAGGGTTTTGTCCAACTGCGCCAGAGGAAGCGGGCCCAGCCGAACCTCCGGCCCGTTCGTTATGAAAAACGCGGGCATTTTCAAAGGATGTGCGTTCACGGCCGCGGGCAGCGCCTTCCGGGTCTCCAGCCATTCCCGGGCGGCCTCGTCCCCCATGCAGAGCACCTGCCAGCGACCGGGCGGCGCGGCCGCGAGCCGGGCGCGCGCCGCCGCCACCGCCGGATCGGAGGGAGGGCCGGTCAAGATCAACCGCAGAGGGGGATGCACCACCGCGTCCGCGACCTGCAGCAGGCCGGCCACACTGCCGGGACTGGCCCGCATGGGCGCGGCGAAGGCCCCCAGCAGCCGCCGGGCCGCGGCCGAGCGGGCAGGGTCTTGCAGGAGAACCGACCAGCGCATCAGATTCAAGCCGGCCACGGCATTGGGCGAAAAAGTGGAGGCGTCATCAATCGTCTTGAGGGCGACCGGCAAATCGGGGGTGCCGTGGCGGCCATCGACATATCCGCCGCCCACAAGGTCGGCATGATGCCGGTCGAAGGCCGTCTGCACCTCCTCGGCCCAGCGCATCCAGCGGAATTCCCCGGTGGTTTCGTGAAGATCGAGCAAGGCGCGCACCAAAAACGCATAGTCCTCGGCCACCGCGAGGTGGCGCGGGGCGCGGTCGAGGCGGCAACGGTACAGGGTGGCGGTGAGGGCGTCCCACAGGCTGGTCTGGATGAAATCGGCGCATCGCGCGGCCTGTTCCACGCGGATGGGTTCCCCCAACTGCAGGCCGGCCCGGCAGAGCGCGGACACCATGGCCGCATTCACCTGGGCGATCAGCAGCCGGTCGAGCGCTGGGCGCGGCCGCTGCCGGCGGGCCGCCTGCAGCGACTCCCGACCCAGCGCAAAAACTTCTTCCATTTGGTTCACGGGCTGCCCAAGCCGGCGCGCGGCCTCCGGCACCGGCCGCGCCCGGCTCAGCACGTTGGTTCCGCCCAGCGCGCTGAACGGATCGCCGCCGGGCGGCAGGTTGCCCCGCGCGCGGATGTCGAAGACCAGCTCCATGAGGTCGGCCGCGGGCCCGGCGTGATGGCGAAAATCGTCCCGGGACCAGATGTAATAGGCCCCCTCACGCGGTGTTGCGGCGTTCTCGGCAGGCAGGCTCTCACAGTGTTCGGCGGTGTAAAAGCCACCCTCCGGATGCCCCAGTTCGCGCACGGTGTACTCCAGGGTTTCTCGCGCCACGGCGGCGAAGTCGGCGCGCCCGGTCAGCTGGCACCCCAGCAGGTAACTGTCCACCATGAGCGCCTGGTCGAGCGCCATTTTTTCGAAATAAGGACGCCGCCAAGCCTCATCCAAGGCATAGCGAAAAAATCCCCCGCCGAGGTGGTCGCGAAGCCCTCCCCTGGCCATGCCCTCGAGCGTGACCTCGATAATCGTCCGGATCGTCGAGCACCGGTCCGAGGCGGGGTCCTCGCGCCCCGCCCGCCGGCCCATCAACGCCAGGCGGCCCGGCGAGGGGAACTTCGGCACCCGTCCGAATCCGCCATGCACCGGGTCGAACTGTCCTTGAATCTGCCCCTGCGCGGAGTCCAGCAGCGCGTTGTCCAGGGTGATCGGACCGGCCAGGGCCGGTCCGGTGGTGCGCGCCCATGCCTCCATTTCGATCCGCGCCTGAGCCCGGAGGTGGGCGGATTCGGCGGACCAGAGCTCCAGTGTGTGGCGCGCCTCCAGCGGGAAGCTGCCCTGGCCTTCGTCGCGGGTCACCAGCGAAGTCGCCACGCGCACGGGCCAGCGATCCGGGCTCATCCACAGATTCAGCGGCCAGCCGCCGCGGTGCCTGGTCGCCTCGGCGTGGCGCATGAAGAGGCGATCGAGATCCGGACGCTCGAACCGGTCGATCTTCACGTTGACGCTCCTGGCATTCAGCAACGCGGCGGTGGCGGCGTCCTGAAAAACCTCCCGGTCCATCCTGGCTGTCCACGCGCACGAAAAATAGCCGATGGAAACGAAGAGCGGCCGTCCCGTGCGTTCCGCTTCGGCAAAGGCCTCGGGACCCCACGCCTGCCACTCGACCGGGCTGGTGGACTGGGCGCGCAGGTAACTGGAATCCTCGGCACCCAGTCGGTTCCAAGGATCAGCGGACTCCCCCGCCCGGGCCGCCGCCGCGGCCAGGACCAGACCGATCACCATGGCGATAGGAAGCACATTCATGCGCTCCCATCTGCCGGGACCCATCCGGCCCCAAGCGACAATCCGGACACACAGCCAGACCGGGACCCGCGCGGGGACCGGGGCGCGCCTTTCAATGGCTGGAAATCCAGGAGGGCGGGGCATGGGAGAGGGTCACCAACGCAGGGAATCCGGCAGGGAGAACGCCCCGCGCACCCACGTCACGGCCGGAGGCGCGCCCTGCGTCAGGACGACCTCAGCGATGTCGAAACGAAAGCTGATCGCGGGCCAGCCGAGCAGCGACATCCAGGCGCGCGCGCCGCGGATGATCAGCGCCTGTTTTTCCGCATCCACCGCCAGCGCCGGCCGGCCATAGGCCACCGAGGTCCGCGTCTTGACCTCGATGAAAGCGAGCGTCTCCTGGTCGCGGGCCACAATGTCCAGCTCGCCCCCTTCCCGGGCGCGGAAATTCCGATGGAGCACCCGGCACCCGCCCTCCAGCCAGAGCCATCGGCACGCCACCTGCTCGCCAAAACGACCCACCCGGTCCTTGTCCCACTTTGCCCCCTCCCCGTCGAACAACACCACAGGCCTGGACAGCAGCCGGTCGGCGCGGCGTGAGGCCCATTGATGAAGGCGCGCAAGCATCATTGCTTTTTAGAGTAGCATTCATAAGAACATTCTGGCAAGCCAGGATCTTCGCCACGGGGAGAAAAACGCACGTCTCATCCCGCGGCGACTAAGCGGTCGATCGCCCGCCGGGGCCCGGGGGACGGCCCCATCAGTCGAGGCGCACGGCGGCGGCGACAGCCGCCAACGCCTCGGCAGCGGCCCCGGTGCTCGCCGCATGGACCCGCAGGATCACGTCGCCACGGTCCAAGCGCTGGCCCGTCTTGGCGATTCGGTCGAATCCCACCCGATGATCGACCTCATCCCCGGTGCGTTGCCGGCCGGCCCCGAGCGCGACCGCGGCGCGGCCGATCACCCCGGCATCGAGCGCCCGGAGCACGCCGACCGCGGGCGCCGGCCACTCGCGGATCACCGGGGCCGCCGCCCGCCGCCCAAAGGCCGCGAGATCCCCGCCCTGCGCGGCCGCCATCGCCTCGAACTTCGCCCGCGCCGTCCCGTCGGCGAGCCAGCCGGCCAGGGTTTCCCGCGACGACCGGGCGACCGGTTCGCAGAGGTCGAGGGTGAGCGCGACCAGGTCGGGCGGCCCCCCGCCGTCGAGGACCTCCAGACACTCCGCCACCTCCAGAGCATTGCCCACGGCCCGGCCCAGCGGCTCGTCCATCGGCGTCAGCCGGACGTGCACGGCCACCCCCATCCCCCGCCCCACCGCGACCAGGGTGCCGGCCAGGGACTCCGCCTCGGGCCTCGTTTTCATAAAGGCACCAGACCCGAATTTCACGTCCAGAGAGAGGCGGTCCAGCCCCTCGGCCAGCTTTTTCGACAGGATGCTCGCCACAATCAACGGCGGGCTCGGCACGGTCGCGGTCACGTCGCGCAGCGCGTACAGTTTTTTGTCCGCCGGGCAAATCTCCGGCGTCTGGCCGATCATGGCCACCCCCAGCGACTCGACCTGCCGCCTCGTTTCCTCCAGGCTCAGGCCCACGCGAAATCCCGGGATGCTTTCCAGCTTGTCGAGGGTGCCTCCGGTGAGCCCCAGCCCGCGCCCGGAAATCATCGGCACCCACAGCCCGTCGCAGGCCAGCAGCGGTGCCAGAATCAGCGAAGTCTTGTCGCCGACGCCGCCGGTCGAATGTTTGTCCACCACCGGCGGACGCCCCTCCGGCCAGATGAACGACTGCCCGCTTCGCAGCATCGCCTCCGTCAACGCGACCGTCTCGGCCAGCGTCATGCCGCGGAAATACACCGCCATCGCCAAAGCGCTCATCTGGTAGTCCGGCATCCGCCCCGCCGTGAACTCCGCGACCAGCCACGCCACCTCGCCGCGGTCGAGCTCGCCGCCGTCGCGCTTCTTCTCAATCAAGGCAACCGTGTTCATGGTCAGAGCGGGTCAGAGCGGGTGGATCAGGCGGAATCGCCAATCACGATCGCCCGATGACTAATACCCCATCGGATGCCACACCGTTTTCATTTCCACAGTGTCGAGGATGGCGGTGCCGTCCTCGCGGGCGGGGTCGCGGCAGTGGACGCGTTTGAGATTGGCGGCCGCGCCTGCCCGCAGCAAGGTGCGGAGCGAGGCGTCGCCCGAGGCGTCCACGATGGCGTTGACGTCCATGTGGGACGCCATGGCCGGGGCGAGTTCGGCCCGCTGGCCGGTGAGGATGTTGAGCACGCCGGCGGGCAGGTCGCTGGTGGCCATGGCCTCGGCCAGATCCATGGCCGGTAGGGGAAAGCGTTCGGAGGCGAGCACGACCGCGGCATTTCCCGCAACGAGGACCGGGGCGATTGCGCCGACGAGCCCCAGCAGACTGGGGGTGTCTGGCGCGAGCACGGCCACCACGCCGACTGGTTCGGGGGTGGTGAAATTGAAATGCGGGGTGGAGACCGGATTCACGCTGCCAAAGACCGCGGCAAATTTGTCCGACCAGCCGGCGAAATGAACGAAGCGATCGGCCGAAGCGGCCACTTCGCGGCGCGCCGCGGCGGCCGTGACGCCGGTGGAGGCGGCGATCACGCCGGCCAGGGACGCGGCGCGGCCCTCGATCATTTCGGCCGCCCGGTACAGAATCTGACCACGCAGCAGCGGGGTCGCCGCCGCCCAGCCGTCGTGCGCGGCCCGCGCCGCCGCCACCGCGTCGCGCAGGTCCTTTTTGGAGGCGCGGCCGTAATGAGCCAGATGCTCTCCGGTCGTCGGATGGAGCGCGGTCAGGACACGGCCGCTTTCAGTGCGCGGAAACTTCCCGCCGATGAACAGCTTGCAGGTCTTGAGAATGCTGAGGCGCGCGCCGGGCATGGGAGGACTAGGGGTCAGGCGGTCCACGGCGGCGGGCCAGGGCCGGGCCGTCCAGCCCCCAGCGCGCCCGCCGTTTACATGTGCGCGATGATGTTGTCGCCGAACTCGGAGCACTTGACCTCGGTCGAGCCCTCCATCAGGCGGGCGAAATCATACGTCACCCGCTTCGAGGCGATCGCCCCGTTGAGCCCCTTGATGATGAGGTCAGCCGCCTCGTCCCAGCCGAGGTAGCGGAACATCATTTCCCCGGAAAGAACCACGGAGCCTGGGTTCACCATGTCCTTGCCGGCATACTTCGGCGCGGTGCCGTGCGTGGCCTCGAAAATCGCGTGGCCAGTCAGATAATTGATGTTCCCCCCGGGCGCGATGCCGATGCCGCCGACCTGCGCGGCCAGCGCGTCGGAAAGATAATCGCCATTCAGATTGAGCGTGGCGATCACATCAAAATCCTTCGGCCGCGTCAGCACTTGCTGCAGCGTGATGTCGGCGATCGCGTCCTTGATGACGATGCCGTTGGGCAGCCGGCACCACGGCCCGCCGTCGATTTCCACCGCGCCGAATTCCGACTTGGCCAATTCGTACCCCCAGTCGCGGAACGCGCCCTCGGTGTACTTCATGATGTTGCCCTTGTGGACCAGGGTGACCGACTTTTTCCCCTTGGCGATCGCGTATTCGATCGCCGAACGCACCAGCCGCTGGGTGCCGTGTTTGGACACCGGCTTGAAACCGACGCCAACCGTCTCGACCGCCTCCTCGCCAAAACGGATCTTCTTGAAATCCGCCGGGAAGTTTTCCTTCAAAAACGCCAGCGTCTTCAGCGCCTTTTCCGATCCGGCCTCAAAATCGATGCCGGCGTAGATGTCCTCGGTGTTTTCGCGGAAAATCACCATGTCGACCGCCTCCGGGTGCTTCACCGGCGATGGCACGCCGGTGAAATATTGGACCGGACGCAGGCAGACATAGAGATCGAGCATCTGGCGCAGGGCGACATTGAGCGATCGGATGCCCCCGCCCACCGGCGTGGTCAGCGGCCCCTTGATCCCGACCAGATAGTCTTGAAAGGCGGCGACGGTCTCGTCAGGCAGCCAGGTGTCGAACTTCGTCTTGCTGGCCTCGCCCGCAAAAACCTCAAACCAGGCGATCTTCCGGCTCCCGCCGTACGCCTTTTCCACGGCCGCATCCATCACCCGCACGCTCGAGGCCCAGATGTCCGGACCGGTGCCGTCACCGCGAATGAACGGGATGATCGGATTCGGCGGGACGGTGAGCATGCCGTTGGCAATGGTGATTTTCTCTCCAGCGGGTGGCGTGAGGACAGTGGCGGGCATAATGCGGGCAATGGAAAAGACGGGACAGACGCGAAACGAAGCGAAATTAAGGCCACGAAGACGTCATTTTTCCACCGGGAATTTGCACTGTCTCATCACCGCGACCACAAAACTAACCCCCACCCGTTCCGGCCCCTGTCAATTTGTGAACAACTGATGTGAACAAATTTTGATCGGCACCCGCCGAAACCCGCCACGCTCAGCCGCTCCCAGCCGCACCCGCATCCGCCGGGTGCCTGACCGGCCGGGAAATTGTTCACCGGAGCCCGGCCGGCCGGTTCTTTCACCCCGGTCCTCCCGCCGCGGCAGGCGGTCGATTTCCGAGCCCCGAAGGATTTCAAGTCACGTCCACTATTGGCGTGTGACAATGATCAGGACTCTCGAACCATCTGGATTTTTGCAATTGTATATCCTTTTCGATCAAATCTTTGTGAAAGCATAGCAAAAATCGGGACCGCCGCGCCGAGCCGAGTGTTCCACATGCGGTTCCACGTACCCGTCGGGTGTTTTTCCCTAGTGGGTGAAGGGTTTGTGACGACTTCGCCCCGCGGAAGCGGGCGGCTTTGCTGACGGTCGGCCTGGTCGGCTGCGGCGGCTGCGGTGCCGGTTCAATCCCGACGGCACCGGCGCGAGGACGGGGGGCAAATTGTGAATAACTTGTGGAGAAGAGTCACCCTGGCCCTGTGCGCGCCCTCCCTTCGGCAGGGACATTTTTTGTTGGCGCAGGCAGTTCGCCGCCCCCAGTGTTTTTAATGAAGCAAACCCTCGGTCAAACCGCAGTCGTCCTGCTGGGACTGCATCTGCTCGGCCACCCCGCCGCCGCCGAATCGCCCGGGGATCCCTGGCACCCGCTACTGAGCGATCCGAATGCCCCGGCGGGATTCCGCCAACTTGGCGGCAAAGCCCGGTATGAAGTAAAAGACGGCAGCATCACCGGCACCTCGGTCGGTGCCGAACCCAACAGCTTCCTCGCGACCGAAAAGGAATACGGCGATTTTCAACTGAGCTACGAGTTCAAGGTCGATCCCAAGCTGAACAGCGGGGTGCAGATCCGCTCCCACAGCCGCCCCGACTATAAGAACGGGCAGGTCCACGGGTACCAGGTCGAGATCGACCCGAGCCCGCGCGCCTGGACCGCGGGTATCTACGAGGAGGGCCGGCGCGGCTGGCTCCAGAATCTGACCGCCAACGACGACGCCCGCGCCGCCTTCAAACAGGGCGAATGGAACGCCGTCCGCATCCGCGCCGTGGGCGATTCGATCCGCACCTGGCTCAACGACGTACCCGCCGCCGACCTGCGCGACGCCGGCGAAACCGCCGGCTTCATCGCGTTTCAAGTCCATGGGGTGGGCACCGACGCCGACAAAATCGGCACCCAGGTCCAGTGGCGGGACATTTCCATCCAGGACCTCGGACGGCACGAATGGAAGCCGATTTTCGACGGCACCTCGCTCGCCGGCTGGAACGCCACCCCCGGCGGCCAGTGGGAAGTGAAGGACGGCGCGATCCGCGGCACCAGCCCGGCCAGCGACCCGCGCCACGGCCTGCTCCTGAGCGATGCCATGCACAGCGACTTCACCCTGCGCCTCAAATTCAAGGTCACCAAGGGCAACAGCGGCCTATATTTCCGCGCCCAGCGGGTGGATGACCCGGTCACCGTGCACGGGATTCAAGCGGAGGTCTGCGACAACGACGACACCGGCGGACTGTACGAAACCGGCGACCGCGCCTGGATCGCCCAGCCGGACAAGGCGTGGATGGCCAAGGAAAAAGTGAATCGCCCGGGCGAGTGGAACGAAATGTGGGTCAGCGCCCGCGGCCACCGGCTCGTCGTCCATGTCAACGGCCGCCAGACGGTCGATTTCCTCGACCCCAGGCAAACCCGCCACGAAGGTCTCTTCGGACTCCAGCTCCACGGCGGCCAGGACATGGAGGTCGAATTCAAGGACCTCGCCCTGCTCGTGCCGGCGCAGTAAAACCAGGAGCGCCGCCGGCGCGCCCGGGTCAGGGCTGCAAAATCACCTTGATGAGAGGTTCGCGGCCGGCGTGCAGGCGGTCGAACCAGCCGGCCCCCTCCTCCAGGGGAGCCACCGCGCTGAGCAGCGGCGCGATTTTAATCAGGCCTCCCGCCAAGGCGTCGACCGCCGACTGGTATTCGCCCGACGAGGCGCAGGACCCATGCAGGCTGATTTCACGGGTCACGACTTTTTGCAGCGGCAGGTCGCACGTAGCCGCGAGGTTGCCGACCAGCCCGACCTTGCCGCCCTTGCGCACGGCATCGATGGCGGTCTGCACCGCGGCCCCGAAGCCGACGCATTCCATGGTCAGGTCGCACCCTTCGCCGCCGGTGCGCAGGAGCACCTCGCCAACCACATCGCAGGCGGTCGGCACAAACACCTCGTCGGCTCCGGTCGCCTTGGCGATGGCCAGCCGCGCTTCGTTCAGGTCGGAGACCAACACCCGCCCGCATCCTTTCATTTTCAGGACCTGCAGCACCAGCAGACCAATCACCCCGGCCCCGATCACCAGCGCGGTGTCGCCCGGTTTCGGCTGGACCCGCGCGACCGCGTGCAGCGCGATCGACAGCGGTTCCGCAAATGCCGCCTGCTCGTAGGTCAGGTGGTCGGGCAGGGGGAACAGAATCCGCGCCGGCACTTTCACATACTCCGCAAATGCCCCGTGCTGGCGGTAGTCGCCGCAGGAAACCCCCAGCACCCGGCGGCTCGTGCACAGGTTGACCTGGCCGTCGCAACAGTACCCGCACTCGCCGCAATAAACCGTGGAATCAAAAGTCACCCGCTCGCCCGGCCGCCACGACGTCACCTCCGCCCCCACCTCGGCAATCTCCCCGCTGGCTTCATGCCCCATGATGATCGGCGGAATCCGCCGCCCCGAGGTGCCGTCATACCCATGCACATCGCTCCCACAAATGCCGCACGCCTTCACCCGCACCAATACCTCGTCCGGCCCCAGCTCCGGCCGCGGAACATCAGCAAACTCAAATTCATTGTAGGCAGTCAGCATCAGCGCTTTCATCATGGTCGCATTTTTCACCCTCCATTGGTCATTTGTCATTGGTCATTTGTCATTTGGCCGTGGCCCTTGACCGGACAGATCAGTCGGATTGGACGGATCTGCCTGACCACGGATCACGGATCGCCCCCCTCCTGATCCTCTCTCATGGCGCGGACCATTTCCTCGTGGGCGGCGCGACGGGCCTCCAGGAACTCGCGTCGGACCATGAGCATGTCGTAGAAGGCAAACAGCACGAGAAAAAGCACACCCCCGAGCGACGCGAGCACGTAGACCGCAAAAATGACCGGATGCGCGCGCAGGAAGCCGCCGGCCAAAAAATACCCGCCGAAAACAAACCCGAGCACCAGCAGCGTGCCCAGGAACATCCATTGCCTGCGGACCCGGGTGTCGCTCAAGATGGCCCGCGCCAGCATCACACATGTCTCAATCAGCCGTTGCACGTGCCGAGCGTAGCGACGACGCCCCCGCCCGAAAAGCGATTTTCGCGGGCCAACGAAGCTCCAAAGTGCCCGTCCCCCCGTCCGCCCCCAGCAGCAGAAACTGTAGCTGGGGTCGGTGACCCCGGTCGTCGCCCCCGGTCGTCGCCCCCGGTCGTCGCCCCCGGTCGTCGCCCCCGTCCAACGCCCCCGTCCAACG
>Ga0209284_10000247_pt1 | contig 87428 bp, 72 predicted proteins | sample FRY03_FD_187211 | JGI IMG/M metagenome (GOLD analysis project Ga0209284, IMG submission 187211) | Freshwater microbial communities from Lake Fryxell liftoff mats and glacier meltwater in Antarctica - FRY-03 (SPAdes) (version 2) | ecosystem: Environmental > Aquatic > Freshwater > Ice > Glacier... | reverse complement strand
CATCAAATGATACCTTAGGTGGAAGCGCTGTAGTTATTGGAACAGCTCCAGGAAATGTAACTCTCACAGGGCTTAGTGTTCCGGCAGGTTTGTCCTTAAATACAAATGGTACGGTAACAATTGCAGCAAATACTCCAGCAGGAAATTATATCCTTGAATATAAAATATGTGAAGTCAGCAATACTACAAACTGTGACTCTGTAAAATCTACCATTGAAGTTTTTTCAGTTTTTTCAGATTTCACTCCAACTATAGATATTGATACTCCAGTATTTTTATCTACAGAATCTTCAAAAGATTTTGTAGTATATATATCTGAAATTAATGGCGTATCATCTGATGGGCAAGTCATTGTTAAGCTTACAAAAGGAAATTCATTTATTATTTCTTATGATAACGACACTACTACTTCTTACGTGAATGGTGTAATTATAGTTAATAATAGTGATTGGATTATAACGGAAAGCTTAACGTTTATAACCATGAAATTAAAGCCTTCTTCAATAATTAGAGGAAATACATTTTCAGCTATTGGTTTTAAAATAAAACCTCAACTAGATATACCCGAGAAAACTTCGCTACCAATTACGGTTACCATTTTAAATAATTCAGGACTAGATATTTACAATAACAACAATACATTCAGCATTGTTGCTGAAGTTAGGTAATTGGAATTTAATTATATTCTCCAATAAAAATTAAAGCTAAACAATAAGAGCATGACTACTCTGAGTAAATCAATAATATCATTTTTCATTGTTTTTGTGATCATCTCCAAGGGATATGCACAAAACAACGCAGATCCTGGAATTGGAATTTTAATGAGCCCCTCTGCTGTAGTGATTGGTTCTAATGGAATTTTAAAAGCTTCTGCTGGTAACTATGGTAACCAAACTATAGTTAAAAATTCATTAAGAGTTAGCATTAGTGTTGGCTCAAACGCTGAAATTCTAGGGATTGCTACTGAAAGCGATAAGCGCTGGAGTCAATTGAATTTAACAGACGGCTCTGCAAACACAATAAAATTAACTAATACTGGTGGAGGCTTTGATTCATTCGATTTTGGTGATATTATACTTATTGTAAGAGGTAATGCAGTAAGCGAACCCAATTTAATTTCAGGAAGTATTGTATATGTCACTGCTCAAAATTCTATGTTGTGTGAAGGTTGTGTTTCCCCTCCTTTAAATATTTCTCAAGGAAATGCCAGTAATTCTAATGACATCTCAAAGACAAGTTTGGCTGTAATATGCAACCCAGAAACTGAACCACCTTCATTAACGGTTCCCGCTGATGTTATTTTAGAATATAAAGATTATAACTCTAACATTAATTTTGGTGTTGCAGTAACTGATGAGTGTTGTGATATCATTATTACTCAAACTGATGTTTTTAGTGCGGGTAGTTGTGGAAATAGTTTTGTAATTACCAGAACATGGACTGCTAGTGATGTTTGTGGGAACATTACAAAGGCAGATCAGATTATAACAGTTCAAGATACAACAGTACCAGTTTTTATTGGTATTCAAACTGACTTATGTATTTATGATAATTATGATTTTGATTTATCTAGCTTACTAGATGATAATTCTCAAACAGATGCAATATCATGGTCTGTAACTTCAGGGAATGCTACTATAAATGGGAGCTTATTTAATCCGTTCGGATTAGAACTAGGAGATTATATTTTTACTTATTCAGACTCTAATAGTGAATGTCCTAGTATTACAGAATTCACTGTTTCTTTAAACAATGATTGCGCTGTATGCGACAATGCAGACAACGTAATAATTTCTAAAGCAGTAACTCCTAATGGAGATCAACACAACGAATATTTTACTGTAGAAGGAATAGAAGGTTGTGGGTTTACTGTTGAAGTTGAAATATTTAATCGTTGGGGAGCTAAAATTTATGAGTCTAAAGATTACCAAAACAACTGGAACGGATTTACCCATAATAGCTCTTTTGGTGGATCTGACAAAGTTACTGGAGGAACATACTTTTACGTTGTTAGTATAGTAGATAGTGTCTTTAATCCATTCGTTGGTCATTTTTACTTAGGAATCTGATAAAAAAATAATGATAAAAAAAAATATTAAGATTAACATTTTTATGCTGGTGTTACTTAGTTGTACGAACCTATTTAGCCAACAAGATCATCAGCTTACGCAGTATATGTTTAATCCCATTTCTATAAATCCTGCTTATGCAGGTAGTAGAGAAACTATTAGTATTCTAGCGCTATATAGAAATCAGTGGGCTGGTCTTAATGGAGGGCCAATAACACAAGTGTTTTCAATTCATTCCCCAATGAAAAATGAGAATGTTGGCTTAGGATTTTCTTTTATAAATGATAAAATAGGATATGAAAATTTCTCAAAAGCACATGTTGATTATTCTTACACAATTAATGTAGGTTACGAAACAAAACTTGCATTTGGTTTAAAAGCAAGTTTAACATCTTATAGTTTAGAACAAGAACTCAGAAATGCTGCACCAAATGATTTATCAATTCTCAGTATTAAACATTCATGGAATCCAAATATTGGAATAGGATTGTTCTTGCATTCAAGTAAAGGCTATATTGGTTTGTCAGCCCCTAGAATTTTACAAAATGATTATAGTGAAACAGAAGATTTCTCTACTTTAGAAAGAAATAACTACTATTTTACTGGAGGCTTTTTGGTGAATATTAATTACAATTTAAAACTTAAACCTTCTTTTCTAATAAAGCAAACCAATGGTGCGCCAATATCTTACGACCTTTCTGCTCATTTTTTATTTAATGAAAAGCTTTGGCTAGGATCCTCTTACAGATTTAATCAGTCTGCAAAAGGAGCTATAGGAACGATTGCAAATTTTAAAGTCAGCAAACAGCTAACTATTGGTTATGCGTATGAATTTGCACTATCAAATCTTGAGTATTACACTAATAATACACACGAGGTTTTTTTAATATTTGAGATCTTTAAAAATAAAAAAATAATATCTCCAAGATATTTTTAAAATAGCTAATGCTACACAGAAATTTCAATAACAATAATTTTGGTGCCTCCAAGTGCTTTTAATTACGCTAGAAAAAATGACAAAAAAAATTACATTTATAATAATATTATTTTGTGTCTCTTTATTAAATGCACAAGAAATTCAGTATAGTATTAAAAATATATCTTCCAATACAGAACACAAAGATTTTGGAGTAAATTTTTATGGTAAAAAAAAGGCAGTATTAGCTTCTTCTCAAGGTAATGCGCTTCTAGATTTGATGATAGGAGACATTCAAAAAGATGGAGATATCATTAATAGAAAGGAGTTTTCAAATGAGATAAATACTAAATTTCACGAATCAAACGCAGTATTTACCAAAGATTTACAAACTGTTTATTTTACAAGAAGTGATTATTTAAATAGAAAAATAACTGAAAGTAAAAAGGGAGTAATTTTAAATAAATTATTCAGAGCTCAAGTTGGAGAAAAAGGGAAGTGGGTTAATATTGAAAAATTACCATTCAACAGGGCAAATTACCAAGCTGGACATCCGGCCTTAAATAAAGCGGAAGATAAGCTATATTTCACTTCAGACATGCCAGGATCAAAAGGCTTAACAGATATTTATGTTGTTGATATTTATGCTGATGGTTCCATTGGAAACCCTAAAAACTTAGGAGAGGTAGTCAATACAAGTAAAAAAGAAATGTTTCCATATATTGATGAAAATGACGTTTTATACTTTTCTTCAGATGGATTTGAAAACAATATAGGTGGGTTAGACATTTACGCAACTAAACTAAAGAAAGATGGAACTTATTACAAGCCTATAAATTTAGGGGGAACTATAAATAGCCCTAAAGACGATTTTAGTTTCGTAAAATTAAGTGATTCCAATACTGGTTATTTTGCATCCAATAGAGATGAAGGTAAAGGAGATGACGATATTTACTCTTTTATTGAAAAAAAGCAAATAGATTTTGAATGTAATAGATATGCGAAAGGGCAAATAATTGATAAGAATACCGGGGAATTATCATTGGAAGCTATTGCCATATTATACAATGAAAATGGCACGGAATTGGAAAGACAGATAGTTGGTGAAAATGCTGCTTATAGTTTTAAAATAGAATGTAATGAAGCTTATAAAGTTATAGGAAATAGTGAAGTCTATTCCTCTAATATTGAAGAATTCATTGTTAAAGAAGATAAATGTATAGTTAAACTAGAGACTATTTATTTTGATTTAAATTCATCACAATTAAGAGCTCAGTCTATTTCAGAGCTAGATAAGGTGGTTCAACTCATGCAAAAATATCCTGCAATAATTATTGAGAGCAGTTCCCATACAGACTCAAGAGAAAGTGATGCTTATAATGATTGGATTTCAAATAGGAGGGCTAAAAGAAGTATGGATTATATCTTATCCAAAGGCATTCATCCTAATAGAATTTCTGCAAAAGGGTACGGAGAATCACGATTGATAAATAGCTGTCTTAATAGAACTTACTGTTCTGAAGAAGACCACCAATTAAATAGAAGAACTGAATTTGAAATTGTGAATTTCAATGAAATAAAAAATAGATACCCAGATATTTGTAGTTTAAAATAAACAGGCCAATAAGTATAAGGTTTAAAAAGTCACTATTTCATGAAATGTTAAGATAAAACCAGTATAACTAAATTTAATAAGTAATATACAGCCAGCCATTAAATGGTTATAACCCGTTATTAAAGTCTGAATTCTACTCACACTTTATGCTGAAGTTATACAGTTAGGATGACCTAACTAAGAGGTTTAGAGATGGCTAAACTAGAATAGAGTGATATGCCTGTTATTTAATTGAGTGCTAAAATAGTTAATTGTTCCTCTCTAGATTTTAGCATAAATTCATCAAATTCCTTATAAAAATCCTCTAAAGAAATTCCATAATAGACTTCAAAAGAGTATTTATATCCTTCTCCATAGTGTTCTCTTTCTAATTCAGCTAAATTGGTGAAATAATCAAAAATCATATTGTCTAATGTGGCACGGCCTGTTCTTGAAATATATAAATGAGCTAATGAACCACCACTATATTGATAAGCAAAGACTCTTCTTGTTCCAGTTGGATTTTCAGATGATTCAATTTGCTATCAATGATATATTTGAACTTATTAGAAGCCTTAAAGGGTTCTCTGCTGATTCTAAACCTCCACTCCATCCTGAAAATCTCCAACCTTCTTCAGGAACTCCAGTTAATTTGACTGTTGTCCCACTACTATAGCCTGAAGTCCTTCCTGCATTGACTATCTCTTCTAATACTTCTCCTTCACCTTCTATGTTTACTGTAAGAGGGTACTTCTTGTTCTTCTCAAAGTTTGCTGTAATTGTGTTGGTAGAACTAACAGAGACTGTCCTTGTTGCATCTGTATTACCATCAGACCAACCTGTAAAAATATACTCACCTTGAGGAGTAGCTGTAACTGTTACTGACTGTCCAGACTCATATTCTTCCTCCATTTCCTGCTGAGAAGGTTATAGTGTATTTAGCAATAGGTAAAGTTACTGGTGTTGAGGTTTCATCTGATGAACAAGACAGTACTAATAGAAATATAGTTAGAGGAAAGTGAAATTCACGTTATTTAATTTAATCATTCTATTAAAATTTTTTTCCTAAAGACATACCCGTTGTTACTCTGCTTGAATCATTCAATAGACTTCTTCCAATTCCAAAAAATAGTTCGAAAGTAAATCCTTGTTTATTAATCCATTTTCTACCTACTGAAAAGCCTGGTGTAATATCAAACTGATAACCTAAGCTTTCAATATTTTCGTTTTCGTCCCCAGGGTCATTATATCTTTCATATTTACCTGATGAGAATTTTGTAAAGACTTCAACAAAAATTCCGTAGCCTCCGAAATCCTCCTTTTGTAAAAAATAAAATCTGTTAGACATTCTAATATAATAGTTATTATGACCTATCTAAGAGGCTTAGAGACAGCTGAGTTAGAAGAGATTGATATGCCAGTTATTTGAAAGACATCATCTTAGAGATAAACAAGAAGTATAGATGAGGTTTATATGAACTTGATACTTTTTAGGCTTCTTTATATGTCATTTCTTATCCTTGGTTAGTGGCAAAGATAAAGTGATACCAAATAATAAACCCTTGAAAATCAGATGATATAATTATTATTTAAGAAAAGAATTGTAAAATATTATAAAATTTAATACTGCATATAAAATAGCAGGCAGCATTTTATATATGCCATCTTTAATCTTAACTCTTACAAGAACTGCTGCAGACATAATAACGGTTAAGAAAATAGAAGCTAAAGAAAGTACTTTCGGGTAGAAGATTCCTATAATGAGACAAGTCCCCGCAATAAACTGAAAAGCACCTATTAGATATCGCTGTTTTCTATAACCCCATCTAATGTATTCTAAAATCATATTTTTTGACGTGAAAGAAGTTATCCCATATATAATAAAGGATATGCCTGAAAAAAGAATAATAATATTTAAAATCATTAGCGAAATAAACCTGAATTAAATGCTGCAATGAATACAGATAAAACAAGAAGGATAAAGGATGGAATATATTTAGGCCAAGGGTTTTTAACTTTTAGATGAGCTAAAAGAGCGCAAATCATTAAAAATGCCATAGATAAAGAAGCCCCCAATAAAACTTCACTATAAAAAATCCCAACTACCAAGAGGGTGGCTAATGAAATCTTAGAAGCGCCTACAATATTTCTTGTTAAATCAGAAAGTCCATATTGCTTAAACTCTTTAACTATGTTGTCAAATCTAAAAACCCAGACAAAAACAATAGAGATTGAAACTACTAACTGTGCTAAAATTGAAATTTTTTCCATAATTGTAATAACCTAAGATTAATTTATTAAATATAGCTTTCTAATCAATACTATGCAAATGCTACCAAGTGAGTTAAAAAAGTTTGTATAATTTAAATAACTATACTGCTGTCGCATCTAGTTTAGAGGGAAGCTAAAAAGTTGCTTTTTAAATTAAAATAGGCTTTATTATAAATGTATAATGTTCTGTGAAATACCTTAAAAAATTAAGATTAAAACGATAGAAAAACTCATATTTTAGAGCCCTTTAATCTAAGAAAAACCCAATGAGGAAAGTAGAGGAAACAAAAAAGCCGTTTCATAAATGAAACGGCTTTTTATTTTTGCTTCTGCGGTCTGGACGAGACTCGAACTCGCGACCCCCTGCGTGACAGGCAGGTATTCTAACCAACTGAACTACCAAACCTCGCGTTAGCGGTTGCAAATATACACCGCTTATTTAATTGTGCAAACAAAAAATAGTAAAAAAATAAATTATTTTCATCGGGCCGGGAGGGCCATAAAAAAGGCCTCATCTAAAAGAAAAGGCCTTTTACTTATATTCTTTATTGATAAGCAATTACATAGCAGCGTCTATAGCGTCTGTATAGGCCTGCTTAGGAGAAACCCCTACCTGTCTGCTTACTATTTCACCGTTCTTAAATACTAGAACAGTTGGAATATTACGCACGCCGTATTTGGCTGCAAACTCTTGGTTGGCGTCTACGTCTACTTTACCAACAACAGCCTTGCCTTCGTATTCATTACTTACCTCATCTATAATTGGCCCTACCATTCTGCAGGGGCCACACCATGCTGCCCAAAAATCTACTACTACGGGCTTGTCGCTTTTTAAAACTACCTCCTCAAAAGTAGCGTCTGTTATTTCTAATGCCATGATTGCTTTTTTAATTTAATACAAATTTACGGAAATATTTTGCTTTCTAAGCCTTGCTTGCCCCCTTTTACTTATCTGGCTATAAGAAACACTTATGATTAGTTTAAACTGTAATGAATGTCCTTGGCCTCTAAAGCTGCCAACAATTCATTAGAGATCGCTATTTTTTGTTTGCGGCTCACAAAATCTACCTTAATACTCTCTTCCATTTCATAGAGACTAAAATGCAATGATAAATCTCCTGGATGCTGCTTCAAAATAACCTTAATACTCTCTATCTGTGCTTCTTCTAAGTGGTCTACCCTAAGCTTTAGAGTTAATTTTTTAGTGAAAGAGGACAAAATATCTTGTAGCTGATAAAAACCGTTAAACTGCAAGCGGGGTTCTCCTTTTTTACCTGTTTCTTTGTTGGTCCAGCCTTCTTTGACCAACGTTTTACAAAAGATAAAAGAATTTATAATAAGGAAGTGTCTGAATTTTAAATACTCTTCTCCAAAAATTCTAAACTCATAGGAGTCTGCGTAGTCTTCTACGGTAAAGGCCGCCCAGCCTTTTCCATTTTGAGACACCCTGTGCTGCACCTCAGACACCACGCCTGCAAAAGCCAACTCTCTGTTTACATAGGTTGGTAGGTCATTAAAAAAGGACACACTAGCATTGGTGTAGGTATTAATCTCTGTTTTATAATCATCTAGTGGGTGACCGGAAATATAAATACCCACCACTTCTTTTTCTTGTTTGAGTTTTTCCATGGTACCCCACTCTGGACATGGGGGCACCTCTGGCTCTGGAATTTGTATGTCACTAGACTCTCCAAAGAGGCTTATCTGTGCTGAATTCTCATTTTCTTGATACCTAGCGCCATACCTAATAACCTTCTCTAAGAAGGTTCCGGCGTCTCCTAGCGCATGAAAGTACTGCGCCCTATGTACACCCCCAAAAGAGTCAAAGCCACCCGCTAATGCTAAGTTTTCAAAGGCTTTTTTATTGGCTGCTCTAAGGTCTATGCGCTTGGCTAGGTCAAAGACAGATCTATAACCTCCGTTTTCTTTTCTTTCTGCAACAATAGTTTCTACCGCAGCGCGGCCTACCCCTTTAATAGCACCCATTCCAAAACGGACAGCACCCTGGGTATTCACGGCAAATTTATAGAAAGATTCATTGACGTCTGGCCCCAATACTGGCAGCCCCATGCGCTTGCATTCCTCCATAAAAAAGGTAACCTGCTTAATGTCATTCATATTGTTAGAAAGCACCGCTGCCATGTACTCTGCTGGGTAGTGCGCCTTTAAATATGCAGTTTGGTAAGCAATATAGGCATAGCAGGTAGAGTGAGATTTATTAAAGGCATAAGAGGCAAAGGCCTCCCAGTCTTTCCATATTTTTTCTAAAACTGCCACCGGATGGCCTAGTTTGTCTCCTCCTTCTAAAAATTGTGGTTTTAGTTTTTCTAGTAGGGCAAAAATCTTTTTACCCATAGCCTTACGCAGCACATCTGCCTCTCCCTTAGAAAAACCTGCTAGTTTTTGTGAGAGTAGCATCACCTGCTCTTGGTAGACCGTAATTCCATAAGTCTCTTTTAAGTTCTCTTCCATTTCTGGAAGGTCATAGGCTATATCTTCTTGACCGTTTTTACGGGCAATAAAACTTGGAATATACTCCATGGGCCCCGGTCTGTAGAGGGCGTTCATGGCAATGAGGTCATCAAAGACCGTAGGCTTTAGATCTTTGAGGTGCTTTTGCATGCCCACAGATTCATACTGAAAAACCCCTACGGTGTCTCCGCGTTGGAAGAGTTCATAAGTCTTGGTGTCGTCCAAAGGAAAGTCATCTGGCACCAGTAAAATGTCATACTTGGCCTTTACTATTTTTACGGTGTCTTTAATAAGGGTGAGGGTCTTAAGCCCCAAAAAGTCCATTTTTAAAAGTCCAGCACTCTCCACTACGGAGTTGTCAAATTGAGTGACGTATAAATCTGAGTCTTTGGCCGTGGCCACTGGCACATAGTTGGTAATATCTGAGGGGGTAATAATGACCCCACAGGCGTGAATTCCAGTGTTTCTAAGAGAACCTTCTAACACGCGGGCCATATTAAGGGTCTGCGCCTCTAAGTCTGGGCCGTCTGCAATGTTTAAAAGTTCGTTTACCTTTTCTAAGTCTTCAGACCTGAAATTCTTTTTAAGCTCTGCCTCTGAATAACTAAAAATCTTAGACAACTTAGACATAGTGGGCAATAGCTTAGCAATTCTGTCTGCCTCATTAAGCGGTAAATCCAATACCCTAGCCGTGTCTCTAATAGAAGATTTAGCTGCCATAGTGCCGTAGGTAATAATCTGAGCCACCTGGTTGGCCCCGTACTTTTTAATCACATAATCCATCACGCGCCCACGCCCTTCATCGTCAAAATCAATATCAATATCTGGCATGGACACCCTGTCTGGGTTTAAAAAACGCTCAAAAAGTAAATCGTATTTAAGTGGGTCTATATTGGTAATCCACAAACAATAAGCCACTACAGAACCTGCTGCGGAACCCCTTCCAGGTCCCACAGAGACATCCATATTTCTGGCCTCTCTAATAAAGTCTTCTACAATTAAAAAATAACCAGGGTAGCCTGAATTCTCAATAGTTTTAAGCTCAAAATCTAGGCGCTCTTCAATTTCTGGGGTCATCTCTGGATAGCGTTTTTTAGCTCCCAAATAGGCCAGATGTCTTAAATAAGCATTTTCTCCCCTTTTCCCCTTATCTTCTAAATCTTGGGCTACATTAAATGTCTCTGGAATTTCAAAAGCAGGCAGCAATACATCTCTAGCCAATTCAAAAGACTCAACTTCACCAGCAATTTTATAAGTGTTTTCAATGGCCTCTGGCAGGTCTGAAAACAATTCTTTCATGGCCTGAGCACTCTTAAAGTAATATTCTTGGTTGGGCAAGCCATAGCGGTAGCCCCTGCCCCTGCCAATGGGGGTGGCTTGCTTTTCTCCATCTTTTACGCAGAGTAAAATATCATGGGCATTGGCGTCTTGCTTGGCGCCGTAATAAGTATTGTTGGTAGCCACCAAAGAAACTCCATGTTTTTTAGCCATAGAAATAAGGACTTGGTTTACGCGGTCTTCATCTTCTTGCCCATGGCGCATGATCTCTAGGTAAAAATCAGAACCAAAGGACTCTTTCCACCACAGCAAAGCATCTTCTGCCTGCTGCTCTCCTAAGTTTAAAATTTTGGCCGCCACCTCTCCGTAGAGGTTTCCAGAAAGCACTATAATGTCTTCTTTATACTGCTCTACTAAAGCCTTGTCTATTCTAGGAACATAGTAAAACCCCTGCGTATAAGCAATAGATGAAAGCTTGGCTAAATTGTGGTAGCCCTTTTTATTTTTAGCCAAGAATACCATTTGGTATCCGTAGTCTTTCACGCTTTTATTTTTATGGTCCTCACAGATAAAAAATTCACAGCCAATAATAGGTGTCATTTCTTTTCCTTCTAAAGACGTGCCTGCGGCCGATGCAGCCGCCTGGGTCTCTTTAATTTTAGCATTGTGCGCCTTCACCTCTTTAACAAAGTGAAAAGCACCCATCAGGTTGGCGTGGTCCGTAATGGCTACCGCTGGCATATGGTGCTTGGCTGCCTGGGCTACCAAATCTTTCACACTCATGGTAGACTGCAGCACAGAAAACTGAGAGTGGTTGTGCAGGTGCACAAAAGGCGCATCTTCTAACTGCTCTAAATTCTCCTTAATGTCTTCTTTAGTGAGCACGTCTTCTAAGGGTTTGGCCTGCGCTGCTTGCAGCTTGGCCGATGCCTTTTTCAAATTTACATGTTCCAAACCAATCCCTTCTATAGTCTCTGGGTTGGCGGTATTAAAATCTTGGTAATAATGGGCCTGAGCTCCTAATTTCTCTAGCGGGTAATGCTTTAAGCGCAGTAATTCTAAAAAACACCTAGTGGTGGCCTCTACATCTGCAGTGGCATTGTGGGCCTCAGAAAAAGGCGCCCCAAATAAGTATGCATGTAGTTCTGTAAGCGTAGGCAATTTAAACTTACCTCCCCTACCCCCAGCAATCTGGCACATACTGGCCGTTGCTTCTGTACAGGTATCTAAAACCGGTTTTTTAGCCAGCACATTTTCTACCCCAGCCCTGTGAAACTCTGCCCCCATAATATTGAGGTCAAAGCCCACATTCTGGCCCACTACAAAATGAGCCTTAGCCACTGCCGCCTGAAAACGCTCTAATACCTGCATTAAAGGCAGCCCTTCTTTCTGTGCCAAGGCAGTAGAAATACCGTGAATTTGCTCTGCCTCATAAGGTACATCAAAACCATCTGGGGCTACCAAATAATCTTGGTGCTCCAACAAGTTTCCCATAGCGTCATGCAGCTGCCAAGCAATCTGAATACAGCGTGGCCAGTTGTCTGTATCTGTTACAGGGGCATTCCATCTCTTGGGTAAACCAGTGGTTTCGGTGTCAAATATTAAATACATCTAGGCGGTTTTTCTTTGGGTCTGTACAGATTGTGGAATTGTAAAAATAACCAAAAGCAGCCGTATAGAAAAAGAGGGTTTTAAGAAGTTATTAACCCTAATTTAGTTGCCACATAAGTTTGGCAATGGAAAGGCCATTGTCAATTCCAAAAAATAGAGTCTAAACTATTGTGAATCACAAAAAAAGGGTATATTTGCACCCTCTTAACTGAGAAAACTAAAAAGAATTAATAACCAAGGGTCGGGCACCCTACAAATTAATGTGATATGCCAGTAAAAATTAGATTACAAAGACACGGTAAAAAAGGAAAACCATTCTATTGGATCGTTGCAGCAGATGCACGTGCTAAAAGAGACGGTAAATTTTTAGAGAAATTAGGTGTTTACAATCCTAATACCAACCCAGCCACTATAGACTTAAATGTTGACGGCGCTGTTAAATGGTTAAACAACGGAGCACAGCCTTCAGACACTGCCAAACGCTTATTATCTTACAAAGGAGCCTTAATAAAACACCACCTTTTAGGAGGCGTTAGAAAAGGAGCTTTAACTATTGAGCAAGCAGAAGAAAAATTCAATGCTTGGGTATTAGAAAAAGAAGCTGCTGTTGCTGCTAAAGTTTCCGGCCTTACCAAAGACCAAGAAGCAGAAAAAGCTAAAGCTTTAGTTGCTGAAAAAGCTGTAAATGAAAAGCGTGTTTCTGACGCGCAAGCTTTAGAAGCTAGTGCTGCCGCTGAGCTTGCTGCTGCTGAAGTTGCCGCTACAGAAGCTGCTGCTGCTGCTGAAGTTGCCGCTACAGAAGAGCTAGTTACAGAGGTTGCTGAAGAAGTAGTTGCTGAAGAAGCGCCTGCTACTGATGACACTACAGAAGAAACAAAAGAAGCTTAATTTATAAAGGATATGCGTAAGGAAGATTGTTTCTACTTAGGCAAAATCGTTTCAAAATACAGTTTTAAAGGAGAGGTGCTCATAAAGCTAGACGCAGATGAGCCCGAACTATACGAAAATATGGAATCAGTGTTTATCTCTATGAGAGATAGCCTGGTTCCTTTTTTTATTGAGCAAAGTTCATTACATAAATCTAGCCTACTTAGAGTTAGATTTGAAGCGGTAGTAGATGAAGCCGCAGCAGACAAGATTATGGGGTCTGAGCTCTACCTGCCTTTAAACTTTTTGCCAAAACTTAGTGGAGACAAATTTTACTACCATGAGGTCATTGGATTTACACTCCTAGACGCTGTTCATGGAGATATTGGAAAAATTACTGGGGTGAATGACTCCGTAAGCCAAGCCTTATTTCTAGCTAAAAAAGGAGACAAAGACCTTCTTATTCCCATTACAGACCAGATTATTACTAAGGTAGACAGGGCAAATAAAACTATAGAGGTAAGCACTCCTGACGGTTTAGTAGCGCTGTATTTAGACGGTTTGTAAATACTTTTTAAGCCCTACTTTTGTGGTATGTCTAAGCCTTTTACATTTAAAGAATTTACTGTAGCCCAAGACCAGTGTGCTATGAAAATTGGTACCGATGGTGTTTTGCTTGGTGCTTGGGCGCCTATAGACCACCTACCAAATAGCATTTTAGATATGGGTGCTGGCACTGGCCTTATTGCCCTTATGTTGGCCCAACGCACTCATGCAGAAACCGTAGACGGGATAGAAGTCATAGACATGGCCTATGAGCAGTGTGTGCTTAATTTTGAAAATTCTCCCTGGGCAGACAGGCTATTTTGCTACCATGCAGATGTAGAAGAACTCTTAGAAGAGGCTGCAGACATGGCCTATGACCTCATTGTGTCTAACCCTCCTTTTTACAGTGAAGACAACTTAAAGAATGAACAGGAGCGGGCGGCAGCAAGGGAAAGCAGCGCGCTGCCTTTCCCGCTGCTGCTGCAAGCAAGCGCCGCACTACTTTCAAAAAAAGGGATATTTGCATTGGTGCTGCCCTTTAAGGAAGAGACTGAATTTATAAAGATTGCCGCAGCCGTTGGGCTTTTTCCGCAGCAGATCATGCGCGTTCAAGGCCATGCTACTGCAGAAATAAAACGCACTTATATGGCTTTTGGCTTTGAAAAAGCGCCCTGCCGCCAGAGCTTGCTTGTCATTGAAACCGCCAGACACCAATACACTCCAGAATACAAAGCACTGGTAAAAGATTTTTATTTAAAAATGTAACATTTCATTCTTGTATTGTTATGTTTCTTTAACTAATTTAGACCCTAGAATGCATTCGCTAGTTGTAAAAGACAAAGCCCCCTATAAAAAAGCTATGAGACCAGATTTATTTGAAGCCCCAGATTACTACAACTTAGATGATTTATTGAGTCCAGAGCACCTTTTGGTGCGTGACGCTGCTAGGGCTTGGGTAAAAAGATCCGTGAGTCCCATTATTGAAAAGCACGCCCAAGACGCTACTTTTCCAACAGAAATTATTAGTGGCTTGGCAGAAATTGGTGCCTTTGGCCCTTATATTCCAGAGCAATACGGTGGTGCAGGACTAGACCAAATTAGCTATGGCCTTATCATGCAAGAAATAGAAAGAGGAGATTCTGGAGTGCGTTCTACCGCCTCTGTACAATCTTCACTGGTGATGTATCCTATTTTTGCTTATGGAAATGAGGAGCAGCGTATAAAATACCTGCCAAAATTAGCCTCTGGAGAGCTCATGGGCTGCTTTGGGCTTACAGAGCCAGACCACGGTTCTAACCCCAGCGGTATGACTACAAATATTAAAGACATGGGAGACCACTACCTTTTAAACGGTGCCAAAATGTGGATTTCCAACGCACCCTTTGCAGATATAGCTGTGGTATGGGCCAAGAATGAGGCGGGTCGTATTAAAGGCGTGATAGTAGAGCGGGGAATGGAAGGTTTTACCACGCCAGAAACACACAATAAATGGAGCTTAAGAGCATCGGCCACAGGCGAACTTATTTTTAGCGATGTAAAAATTCCAAAAGAAAATATACTGCCTAACAAAGACGGCTTGGGAGCGCCATTAGGCTGCTTAGATTCTGCCCGCTACGGTATTGCCTGGGGTGCCATAGGTGCTGCCATGGACTGCTATGACACGGCCCTTAGATATGCAAAAGAGCGCATTCAATTTGGAAAGCCTATTGCTGCTACCCAATTACAACAGAAGAAATTAGCAGAAATGCTTACAGAAATTACCAAGGCCCAGCTATTGGCTTTCCGCCTAGGACAACTCAAAAACCAGGGGAAAGCCACTACGGCACAGATTTCTATGGCCAAGAGAAACAATGTAGACATGGCTATTAAGATTGCCAGAGAAGCACGCCAAGTATTGGGTGGTATGGGCATTACTGGAGAGTATTCTATTATGCGCCATATGATGAATTTAGAGTCTGTGATTACCTATGAGGGTACCCATGATATTCACCTACTCATTACTGGAGCAGACATTACAGGCTTCCCTGCATTTTCTTCATAACTTCCTCTAAGGCGCGCTTAAAATTTGCTGCAAAGCATTTAATTTTACTAAGTGTTTGCGCTGGTAGATTGTAATAATTTTTACGCCTCTTGTGAGCGGGTTTTTAACCCTTCGCTCCAGGGAAAACCCATAGCGGTGCTGTCTAATAATGACGGCTGCTTTATTGCGCGCAGTAATGAAGCCAAGGCCTTAGGTTTGCCTATGGGAGCACCCGCCTTTAAATATGAAGCCTTTTGCAAGGCAAAGGGCATAGAGGTGTTTTCTTCTAATTACCCGCTGTATGGAGACATGAGTGCGCGTGTCATGCAAATCCTAAGTCAGTTCACGCCAGAAATAGAAATCTACAGCATAGATGAAGCTTTTTTACAGCTAAAGGGCTTTGACCACATAGACTTAGCCGTCTACGGTAAAGAAATGCAGCAAAAGGTAGAAAAATGGACCGGAATTCCCGTGAGTATAGGCATAGCTCCCACCAAAGCCCTAGCCAAGGTAGCCAATAAAATTTCTAAAAAATTTAAAGAAAGAACTGGTGGGGTATACCTTATAAAAGACCAAGGTAGTATTACAAAAGCCCTTAAATGGACCCAGATAGAAGACGTTTGGGGCATTGGTTACAGGCATGCTAAAAGACTAAGGGCCTTAGAGATAAATACAGCCTATGACTTTACACAGCTGCCAGAAGACTGGGTGCGCAAACAAATGTCCGTAGTGGGGCTGCGCCTGCAACAAGACCTTAAAGGCATTCCAACCCTGACACTAGAAGAAGGAAATAAAAGCAAAAAAGGCATTGCTACCACTAGAAGTTTTGAAAACAGCCTCACAAAACTCTCAGACCTAGAAGAGCGCATTGCCACCTTTGCCAACCACTGCGCTCAAAAACTAAGGGTCCAAAAAAGTGCTGCTAATATTTTAATTGTTTTTTTACGCAACAATCCATTTGATCCTAAAACACAGAGGGTATATAGACAATTGACCATTCCTTTGGCCTATCCCACAGACTCTAGCATAGTGCTAAGCCAAGAGGCTATTAAAGGAATTAGGGCCTTGTATGAGCCTGGAGTGGCCTATAAAAAAGCAGGGGTTCTAGTGAGCGGTTTGGTTCCTATAGACGGCAAACAATTAGATCTGTTTCAGAGAGAACAGCCCAAGCACGACGCACTGATGGAAGTCATAGACAAAATGAATAAAAAATATGGAAACGGACTTAAAATTGCCAACCAAGACCTAAAACGCAGCTGGAAAATGAAGCAGCAACACCTGAGCAAGCGCTATACCACAGACCTAGGAGATATCATAAAAATAAAGGCATGAGACTTAAAAAAACCAAAGAAATAGCCGGCTTAACCTTTTATACTCCAGAAGCTCCAGGTTTAAAACAACCCATTATAGAAGGAGGAATTTCTGCAGGATTTCCATCGCCAGCAGACGATTTTAAAGAAATCCGCATTAGTCTAGATGAAAATCTGGTACGCAATAAAGAGGCTACCTTCTACGCCAGGGTAAGCGGAGAATCTATGATGGGCGCAGGACTAGATGACGGAGATTTACTGGTCATAGACAGAAGTCTAGAGCCTAAAGACGGGAAAATTGCCGTTTGTTTTATAGACGGAGAATTCACAGTGAAAAGACTTAAAATCACGGCTGGAGTCTTGTGTCTCATGCCTGCAAATACGCGTTATAAACCCATAGCTGTTAATGAAGAAAATACGCTCCTTATTTGGGGGGTGGTGACCTACGTGATTAAAGCGATGTGATGTATTTTAAAAAAATCATTTGAAAAATAGAACTAGTAGTTTTAATTTTTTATATCTTTTTAGAGCAAATTATGAAATTGTAATTTATTTTGAATAAAGATAAAATAGACTTGATACTTTAGCCCCCAATAAGTTCGGAGTGATATTTTAAATTTCAAACTAATACATTTGAGATATGAAATAAAGGAAAGCTATTGGTCTATGAGTCTAGTCTAAAGAATTAAGACACAAATGATATTTCAATAAAACTCATAGACTAATAGCTTTTCTTTAAAAAGCAACGACATTTAAAATCCTTACTCCTTACAATGGGCTGCCAGGGCCTGTGCAGCGTCTGGATAATTGTAAACTTTTGCCGCTTTAAAAGTCTGACAAGCTTCTTCCACTCTTCCCAAATTAACAAGCGCCAATCCCATAATATACTCAGACTTTCCAGATTTTGGATTTAGCTTTTCTATTACGGTATTAAAATAAGAAAGAGATTGCTCATACTGGCCCATAGAAAAATAAGCAGCACCTGCATTTTCAAAGTAAGAAAACTCTAAGGAGTCTATGGCCGCAGCGGCCGATAATTTTTGAGCTGCATTAAAATAATCTTGCTGCCCAAATAAAGCAGCACCCTCCCCAGACAAAGAAAAAGCCTGGTCCACCGCCTGCTTGCCAAGAATAGCAATCTTTCTAAGTACTAAAAAGTCCTTATCTACTGGGAATAATTCTATAGCCTTATTGGCTACTTTAATAGTCTGAAAGGTTCCCGCTGGCTTTAAGGCATTATTAGCAATCATATAGTTTTTCCAAACCATTATGTCATGCTTGGCAGAGTCTTTTGCGAAAATTCTATCTACCTCTTGGCTATCATTTCTTTGAATAAGCAAGTTTAAATAATTAGCAAAATGAGGCGGAATAGGCAGGTGTTCATAGGCCGCTTTGGCGTAAAAAATAGCAGAGTCTGCCTTGTTTTGACGGGTATAAATTTGGCTCATTAGGGTTTCACTAAAACCCAGATAAGGATTGGCTTTAATACCAGCTCTAAGCATTATAAGGGCCTTTTCATCCTGGCCATTTTCCATATAATAACGGGCCTTCATAGAAGCAATAGGCAATGTAGTTACAGAAATATTAGGAATACCTGGCACCACTTGGTCTATTTTATTAAGGGGGTAATTAAACTGTCCAGCATTGTACTCTCCTAAAAGCACCTGTTGCCCTCTTAAAGAAAGATTTGTCTGGTAGGCAATAAAAGTAAGCGGCGCTAAAAGGACCAAGCAAATGAGGGAAGCCAAGTATGCCTTTTTTATAGGGGTAGGTTTATAGGATCCATTAAAAGCTTTAGCGTCTAGAAAAAGTAATACAATAAGGGCCATCACCAGTACCCAAACCATCTGCATAATAGGTCTTGCCAAAGGGAAGTTTAAGTTTCCATCTACTACATAGGTACTCAGAGACATAGTGAGAAAAGCCACAAAAAACTTGGTGTTCTCTGGGAGCTTAGATTTTGCTATATAAATAATATAAAATAAGAGTATTCCAAAAAGCCCTACATACATGAGAAATCCAAAAATTCCAAGCTCTGCCCCAATCTGAATAAAATCATTATGCATGTGATAAGGCACCACATAACCCTGAATAAACTCCTTGTCATATAGAATAGAAATTAGTTTCCAATTTCCAAGCCCAGACCCTATAATAGGATTGGCCATAATATGTTCCACCCCTACCATGTAAAAACGCAAACGACCTGCGATAGAACCATCTGTGGTAGCCTTTACTATGGTGGCAGAACGCTCAAAAAAAGTAGTATTATTCTGCCCTACGGTGCTGAGTTCACTTACCCCAACAGCAATGACAAAAGGAAGCACAAAATAGAGAATGGGAATAAGTAATCTCTTAGGCTTTCCAGCTTTGTAATAATTGTATAGACAGAAAGCTATATAAAGCAGCAAGCTAAGTACCAAAGCAACATAGGAAGCTCTAGAAGCTATGAGAACCAGACAGAAAATAGTGAGTGTAATAAGTAGCCCATAAACCATTCGCTGCCATGTTTTCTTTGCCAGGCTCATTAAGTAAAGGACAAAAGGCATTTTAATGGCTAGAGAAAGTGCCGCAATATTAATGTTTCCAGTAGTTCCTTTTAACAAAGAAGATCTAGAGGCATTTATACCCTGCTTAAGCAGCCCAAGTAATGGATCTAAAACCATATACATTTCAACTACCATAGCGCCCGTGGCCACTAGTGCAATGAGTCTAAATTTATTGGGTATTTTTTGAAGCAGTACAAAAAGATTAAAAAACGCAATAGCCGTTCCCACTACCCTTGCTAAATTCACTAATACCTCTGTGGGGTTAATAGCGTAAAAGTAAGAGGCGGAAGCCCAAACAATGAAAGCTAAATATAGCCAAGAGAACTTGGTCTTAAACAAACCCCCAATAGCATCTGAAAAATAAAGATGATTTTTTAGAATGTATAAACTAGCCAGTACGCTCACCCCATTGAGGTACAACCACTGAGGTGCAATTTGGTCTACTGCTTCTAAATTAGGCACAAAGCCAATGAGTAAATAAGCTACCAAAAGCACGCAACTATAAAGGTGATGAACAGTTTGGCCGCTTGCCGTTTTAGAAGATTTAGATGTCTTTACCATATAAAAACTATTTTAGTATAAAAACCACTGTGAAAATACACAATATGAGCGCTTCATACAAATAGAGAAAAAAAAATAATGTTTAAAGAGTATATATAAGTAAAACTAGTCAGTAGCTTTGCTCTTTTTATATTATGAATATAATTATAGGAGCTGGCTTATCTATCCTTTTAACAGCTTACCGCCTAAAATAAAAGCGAGTATCTAAACTCCTTCGAATGTCCAAAAACTATTTTTTGGCAAAGGAGCTTCATAGGTTTTGAGCGTATTTGAGCTAGGAATTTCATAGCTTAACTTCCATGCGTGAAGGCAAATAGACAGCGGGAAGTATTTTTCATCAGAGCCGTATTTTTCATCGCCAATAATAGGGAGTCCTATATGTGCCAATTGGGCTCTTATTTGGTGAAAGCGCCCCGTTGTTGGTTTTACTTCTAAGAGATATCCAAAATCATTCTTAGCTAATACCCTAAAGGAAAGTGAGCATTCAAGTGCCTCTTTTGATTTTAATGGAACTATATCTGCTCTTTTTTCTAGGTTATTTTTTACTAAAAAATTGGTGAGCTTCTCTTTGTCCTTTTGTGGCTTATTTTTAACAATTGCTAAGTATGTTTTTTGAACTTTACGGCTACTAAATAACTCGTTAAATGCTATCAGAACCCCCTTTCTCTTGGCAAATACCAATACACCACTTGTCACGCGGTCTAATCTGTGTATCACACCAATATAAGGGTTTGGCTTGTTTTTTGAAAGATGATTGAGGACTTGGGTCTCCACAGTACAGTCTTCATAAGGGCTTTTTTCACTTATGAGCCCAGCCGTTTTATTTACAACTATATACTCCTTGTTTTCATCTACTATTTCTAAATCTAACACAGTGGTTGGGTATTAAAGTTTAAAATGGGCAATAAAAAAGAAATAGCATATGCGCCGTAAAATCCGTGGTGCGCTATAGAAAATGAATCTCTTTGCTCATAGCCCTTATAAAATAGCCTAGGGACGTTGTTTTTACGGCTCCTAATTTCTAAATCTACTTCAGATACTTTCTTTATTTCTGAGAAAGATTTTAAAAGCTTTTGTCTGGCTGCTAAAGACTGAGTTTTATATAAAGAATCTGTTATTTTAAAGCAGTGAATTAACGCATTTACAGAGGTTTCTAAATAGGCCCAAGTATTTATAAAGTCAGTGGTTATTTCAGACTTGGTTGCGTATTTATACCCATTAAAATGGACCAGTCCTTTGTTTTCAGAAAGCCTTTCACATCTTAGTTTTTTAGGGTTAAAAATGCGCAGTCCACATTGCTGAACATAGATTTTATACGCAGCCTCTTTCATGCTCCAAAACAACCAAACCATCTGTGATTTGTTTTCTGAATTTAAAATTACTTCCTGCTCTTCTTCTGAAAAAACCTTGTCTAAAAAACCGGGTCTCATCCAATTAGACTCTAAGGCAGCAACTTTTAAATCTACCACATCATTGCCTATCATTTTGCTGCTAATTTCTCATTAATAATGTCCATTGCAGCCTTTACAGATATCATTTTTTCCATATCTGCGTTTTCAATAAAAATATCAAATACTTCTTCAACGTCTAGAATTACATCTACCAAATTAGCAGAATTAATCTTCAAATCTTTAACAAAGTCAGTGTTTTCAGATAAATTATTAAATGCCTCCTCATCTTGAATATAAGGCTGGACAATTGTTTTTAGTTGGGCAATTAAGACTTCTTTTTCCATATTAAGCTGAATATTTTTTTAATATAACACATCCGTTTACATCACCAAAACCAAAACTGGCTTTTGCTGCTATAGTCACTTTTACTTTTAATAATTTTTTTGGTATTTTTTCTTCTGAAATTAAACTTAAAATTTCTGGATGCACCTCTTCACAATTAATATTTGGAAAAATAAATTGCTCTTTTAACTGTAAAACGGTGGCCACACTTTCAATACTCCCTGCGGCAGTTAAACAATGTCCAACCATTCCTTTTAATGAATTAATATAAGGAAAATCAATTCCTTTTCTGTCTAGTGCCTTGGTCCAATTCTTAATTTCCAAACCATCTTTTGAGGTGGCTGTTAAATGCCCGTTAATGGTGTCTATAGCATCCGGAGAAATACCTGCACTTCTAATAGCTTCTTTAATACAGCGCACCACGGCCTCTTCATTTGGAGCTGTCATACTACCGCCTTCCCGTTGTCCTCCAGAGTTTAATGCCCCTCCTAAAACCTCTGCGTAAATAGTAGCTTTTCTCTCTAAAGCACTCTCTAGTGACTCTAAAATAAAAGCGCCAGCACCACTTCCGGGTACAAAACCACTGGCAGAATGGCTCATAGGTCTAGACCCCTCTTGAGGACTGTCATTGTGCTTATAGGTCATCACACGCATGGCGTCAAAACCACCCCAAATATAGGGGCCGTCATCGCTACAACTCCCTACTAACATACGCTTAGCTTTGCCCAATTGTATTCTGTCAAAACCTAAAATAATAGCCTCTGTCCCAGTGGTGCAAGCAGATGAATTGGTGCTTACTTGGTTACCCAAGCCCAACATTCCTCCTAAAAATGCACTTACACCACTAGTCATAGTTTGGAGTACCACTGTACTACCTAAGCGCTTTACTTCTCTGTTGTCTATTTTGTAGATAGCTTCTCTAAATTTTTCAACTCCAGAGGTTCCTGTGCCAAAAATAGTGCCACTCTCATAATCTAATTCACTTTGGGGACTAAAAGGCAAACCTGCATCTTTCCAAGCATCTATACCAGCCATACATCCGTATAAAATACCAGAACTATTAAAACCCCTAAGTTGTAAGGGAGTAAAATACTGTAACTTTTTCTCTTCAGAAACTAAGGGTACCCCTCCAATACAACAAGAAAAATCTAAGTCTTTTAAATTTTGATGAAAGCTTATTCCAGATATTCCCTTTTTTATGGCATTTGTAAACTGAACCAATCCAACCCCATTAGGTGCTACCACTCCCATCCCTGTAATGACTACTCTATGTTTCATTTTTAGCTGATTTTGTCATGCCAGAAATAATGCCTCTACAAACCAATTCATTGTTTTGATTTAACATTTTTACTTTACACTTTAGCTTATTAAATCTATAGAACTCTCTTTCAGAAATTACGGTTACTTTTTCATTTGGAGCTACACTTAAAAAAAAATCAATCTGACTAGATGTTAGAGCTATTTGCAAGGGCGTTCTATTAGAAATTTCATCTTTTAAAAGATAAATCCCCAAGCAAATTAAACCAATCTGGGCCATACACTCTGTCAAAATTACCCCGGGCGTAATAGGGTTGTTTTTAAAATGCCCTTTATAAAAATATTCATCAGCTTTAAAAGTGTAATTTCCAGTTGTCCCTTCGTTAGAAATAACAGTCAATTCATCAACAAACAGAAAAGGTTTCTGGTAGGGCAATAGATGAATGATTTGATTAGATGTCATGTCTTTTTTTTACTTGTATTTAAGATATATGTGCTCCTCCGTCTACAGGGATAATAGCTCCGGTAATCCAACTAGCCTCGTCTTTACTGAGCAAATAAGCTGCATTAGCTACGTCCTGCGGCATGGTTAAACGCTTAAAGGGGTTTATAGCCAGACTGTGCGCTTTAATTAATTCATTCCCTGGAATCATTTGCAAAGAAGCCGTATCAGTAACTCCTGCTTGTATGCAATTGGCTCTAATTCCATGAGGAGCAAACTCCAAAGCTATATTTCTACTAAGGGCTTCTAAGGTAACTTTTGCGGCAGAGACAGCTGCATAGTTTTTCCACGCCTTGGTATTGCCTTGGCTAGTATAACTAATAATTCTGGCATCAGCAGCAAATAAATGAGCTTCAAAAATAGCTTTGGTCCAATCGTATAAGCTTATGGCCATAGCGTTTATAGTTAAAATAAAATCGTCATTTTTTAAAGTAGGCTCCTCAGCTGCTATCATAGGCTTTAAATTGCCTTTGGCTATACTGTGTACCAGTGTTCTAATTTGTCCGTTTTTGCCTAAATATTGTGCTAAGTCATTTATGAGTTCTTGTCTTTTTTCAGGATTTATAGCGTCTGTATTAAAAGATACAAAGCCAACACCCTCAGACTTTATTTTATTAAATTCAGCTGTAATTTCTGCCTCTTGAAGCCTAGAATTTCTGTGAACTACACAAATGTTCATGCCGTGAGCCGCTAACTTTTTTGCGGTGGCCAAACCAAGCCCGCTAGAGCCACCTAAAATCAGAGCCCAATAATTTTTATTTTTAAATTCTTTTACCATTCTAATAAAATTTTTTGGGCAGAAAAACCAGGTCCAAAACTAAGCATAAGCCCTTTGTCTCCTTTAGGTAGTTTTTTATCCATAAAACGCTCTAAAACATATAGAACCGTAGCACTGCTCATATTTCCGTATAATTTAAGTACTTCTTTAGTGTCATCTATGTTTTTACCTAGAGAACCAAACAAATCTTCTACTGTCTGTACAATTTTTTTGCCACCCGGATGAAAAATAAGATGGTCTATGTCATTGATATCTATTCCATTTTGTTTTAAAAAGGGATAAACTATAAGTGGAAAATGCTCAGAAATGGTTTGGGGAACTGTCACATCTAAAATCATTTGCAAGCCTGTATTTGCCAGTTTAAAGCCCATCATATGCTCTGTGTCATAAAAATGATACATGGCCTCTCCCTTAATTTCTGGACCTTCTTCATCTTCATAAGAAGATAAAATAACACTGGCAGCACCATCTCCAAAAATAGCTGCACTCACCACATTTGCCATAGAAAAATCATCTAACTGAAAAGTAGCAGTAGGCGCCTCTACAGCAATAACGGCAGCTCTTTTATTGGGGTTGGCCTTTAAGAAGTTTTTAGCGTAAATAATACCTGAAACGCCTGCTGCACAACCCATTTCAGTAACTGGTAGACGCACTATATCCTGTTTCATTTTTAAACGGTTTACTAAATAAGCGTCTAAAGATGGAATCATAATACCCGTACAACTCACCGTAATAATATAATCAATGTCTTCTGGCCTAAGGCTTGCTTTTTCCAAAGATTTTAAGCACGCGCTTTCTGCTAATTCAATGACCTCTCGTACATAAATGTCGTTTTTTTCTTCAAAAGAAGTCTTTAAAAAAACCTCCTCTGGATCCATTATAGAATAGCGTCTATCTACTCCTGCATTTTCAAAAATCTTTTGAACTTTGCGTTTAAACCGGGCGTCTTGGCCAGATAGCCATATTTCTAAATAAGGCAAAATATCTGAGGTTAATCTATTGTATTTAGGCAGTTGCTTTGCTACGGATATTATTTTTACATTCATTAATTTTGAATTATCCATTGATAGCGAAACGCCCATTTCCACTTAATTTGGGGCTTCACTAATAATTTGTTTGAAAAAAGCTCTAATTCTTTACGCGTAAACCCCCTTAAAACAGAAGTTAAACCATCCTGAATAATCATTTTATTATTTATAGGCAGGCTTATTAGTTTAAACAAATAATAGGCCATAAGACTCCTGTGCAAGTCATTTACTATAATTCCATGTTTGGCTTTTGTTTTTAGTTTTTTCAGAAGAGACATAATTTGTTCTTCTTTAAAATGGTGTAAGAAAAGAGTAGATAAAACAAGGTCGTATTCCAATGTTTCAAATTCATCTGAAAAAATATCACAGGCCACAAAGCTAATATTATTGTTTTTTTCAGATAAATACCGCGCGTAGCGTACAGCATCTTTATTGGCGTCTACTCCAATGAGTTTAAATGTATAGCCTTCCTCTTTTCCGTAAGCAGCTATTCTTCTGAGTAGGTCACCACCTCCACAACCTAAATCTACAATAGTAATGGGTTCTTTTTTTGAATGCCCTTCTAAAACTTTTTTTAAACTATTTATGATTATTTTATTCCCGCCCAGCCATTTATTAATACTGGCTAGGGTGTCTAAGGTGTGGTGCAAAATACTACCGTGAATGGAAAAGTCATCCATGATTTCCACAGCATTCGTTCTTTTATTTGTGTTGACCAGTATACTCATTTTACAATCATAGGTTTGCCGTGTGTAAGTGCTACTATTTTGGGCAATAATCTTGGAAACTGTCTGACAATAGGGAAAAGACTTTCAGACAATTGATTTTTACTAAATATCTTAGCTGCAAAATGGCCCATTCGCAGTCTATTTTTAAATTCTAAATTCCAAGATTTCTCATAAGCCTTTTCCAGTTCCATACGTGAGTGTATGTCTCCTTGAAGGTACTTAATAATTAGATCAGAAGCCATATATGCACTCCTAATTGCCATACCCATTCCGTTTCCGCACAATGGATGAATCATGCCTGCCGTGTCTCCACACATCAAGATGTGGTTTTCAACAGGACTCTTTTTAGCAAATGAAATCTGGCTTATTGTTAAGGCTGTCTCAAAAACAGCTTGGCTATTAGTGAAAATTGTTTTTAAATAGCTGTTTTTAAAGACTACTTCTTCCTGGAACCTCTCTATATCTCTATAAGGCTTAAAGGCTTTTAAATTAGTAATATAGCAAAGATTCACTGTGTTATTTTCTACTTTAGAAACACCACAATAGCCTCCTTCAAAGTTGTGAAGTGCCACTAAGTCATTTGGAAAGTCTCCTTTTACATGGGTTTTTACAGCCATAAAAGGTGACTTTTGTGCGCCAAAGCTCCTATCCATTTTAATATCTAACGATGCCCTTTTCCCGTAGGCGCCAATGACCATTTTAGATTGGAACATTTCGCTTTTTGTCTGAACAAAAAAAGTGTCGTCAGAAAATTGAATGTCTATTGCGGAATCTTGAATAATTTTAACTCCATTTTGAAGCGCTTTTTCTGCCAGAGCATGATCTAAGGTATACCGGCTAATTCCAAAACCACCTAAAGGCAAGGTAGCTTTAACCCTTTGGCCTTTGGCCGATGAAAGTTCAAATTTATTGATTTTCTGTGCCCCCAAAGCAAACACATCTATTTCTAAATACTGCAAATAAGGAAGTACCTCATTAGAAATGTATTCTCCGCAAACCTTATGCAAAGGGTAGGCATTCTTCTCAATAAGCAATACACTAATGCCTTCTTTAGATAAGTGAATGGCAGATGACAAACCAGCCAATCCACCTCCAATAATAATGATATTAAAAGGTGTTAAAGTTGTTTTCAAGAAGGATCCCTTTTTTATTGCAATTTTAATAAAGATAGGATGTTTTAATTAAAAAATGCGCCGGAAAGAATACCTTGTTTAATTTATAATTTGGGAAGTTCCTTAAAATAATGTGTTTCTAAAAATGTAATTGTAGCGCTTACAAAAGCAACAGCGAAAGCCTCTCTCTCTGCTTGAGTTTCCCTGAGTCCAGAGCGGTTACACTCTAGCTGAATTCCGTCTATAGCCCCTCCCTTATAGGAACTGTAGTTTGCCGTATTATACCCGCCGCTAAAATAATTATCAGTTCTTAAGGGTACGGGGTCTGCAGCAGAGGGCACTGATGGAAAACCCTTTTGTTCTAACAGACTGCCATATGCCTTATCCCCTTTTAAAAGATCTGTATGTGAGCTCCCAGATACATTGTTTTTTACCAGATTTTGAATAGAGCTTACTGCCAGCAGCTCTGAACTATTTAAGGTTTCATTTGGCAGGGCTAACTCATCATCATATAAAAGATAGCCAAGTTCTATGCGCTGTTTTGGATTTCCGTGGCCGTGAAGGTCAATAAACAAACCCTTCTTAAATTTTGTGTCTACTCCTTTTATACTATTTTGTATATGTCCATGAAAAAGATCCCACACTGCTTGAGCGTCTGAGTTACCACAACTAGCATCTGTTCTATTCCTATTGGCATCCATTTTGGAGCGATGCATTTTATTTACAATAAAATAAGGTTTTAAACCAGTCTTAGCAAACTCAAGCATAATAGTGTTGCCCAATTCTAGGGTAAACTCATCTAAAACATTTACGGCATTATTACAAGTACGGTTGGGTATTTTACTTGGCCTTAAACTCCCTCCATGTGGAACACTTAATACAAGAGGAATATTACCCACCTCAAAACCTACGTAATCTGCAGCATTAAAAAGAGCTACTTCTTCTGTTTTAATACTGCCTTCTTCTTGGCAGCTAATTAAGACAATGGACCCGTAAAATAATATTAAAAACCTACGTAATTTAAAAAAATAACTGCCTGGTATTTTCATGAGATTGATTAGGTCATTATGGAAGGAAGTATTTTAGTATTCACTTAAAAAATATCACCTCTGGAAAGCTAAATTTAATGCTTTTAGCCCATAAAAAAGTGATTGAAATATTTTATAAATAAACGAAATCATTGATGATTTTTTATTAAAACGCTCTAAAGGTATTTCGTATCTTAGAAAAATATTAAACGACATAAATATTCAAAAATATTCACCGTGTAAATATTTTAGTTAATTTTCCTCTGATAGCGCTTTAAAAGACTGCAGTTCCTCATAAAAAAAATACTCAATTTGGATAGGCCTACAACAAACCTCACAGTCTTCTATGTATTCTTGTAATTGATTTGAAGGTTCTAATAGCATGGAAATTTCTTCCCAGCAGTAAGGGCATTGGAAAAAATGTTCTTCCATTAATATTTTATTAATTGTGGGTCTTTTAATAGTGCACTGTAAGGCACTTAAAACTTAACTGAGCTACTCTAACAAATTTAAGAATTTTCGGTAAAGTATTTTATTTGTTCTCATTATTTTCACCAAAAAGCTACTAACAAAATAAATTCATTTTATGTCATTTAAGTCTTTAGGGCTAGCCCCATATTTAATAGAATCTATTACAAAACAAGGTTTTAAACAACCCACTCAAATTCAGGAGCAAGCTATAGCCATTATTTTAGAAGGTAAAGATTTATTGGCAATAGCCCCAACAGGCTCTGGAAAAACAGCTGCATATGCACTTCCTATATTACAAAGCTTAGCGGGTAAAACCACCACCAAAAGTAGGCATATTAATGTATTAGTCTTGGTTCCTACTAGGGAATTATCCTTACAAGTAGAAGAGGTGTTTAGCTCCTTTTCAAAGGAATTGCCGTTTAGATTTAAGTCTATGGCTGTACATGGGGGTGTCTCTATAAATCCTCAAATGATGGGCATGCAGCATTTAAATATTTTAGTGGCTACTCCCGGACGTTTACTTGAGCTCAAAGAATCTAATGCCGTACATTTTAATGATCTCAGTACGCTGGTATTAGATGAGGCAGACAAAATGCTAAACCTTGGTTTTAAAAAGGAAATGGATGAGATTTTTGCGCTTCTACCTTCTAAACGTCAAAATTTATTGTTCTCTGCCACCTTAAGTCCAGAAGTAGCATTGGTAGAGCGTCTTTTATTACAGAACCCAACACTTATCAAAATAGAGGCTCAAGAGGGTGAAGTAGCATTAATTAATCAAGTAGGGTATTTAGTTACTCCAGAAAAGAAAGGCCCACTACTCCGTTATTTAATAAAAAGCAATGAATGGAAACAAGTGTTGGTGTTTACCTCCTCTGCTTACCAAGCAGACTTAGTAGCAGACAAACTCAGAAAAAATGGGGTAGATGCTCAAGCCATACACAGTAAGAAAAGCCAAGGGAATAGAACTAAAAGTCTAGCTAATTTTGCATCTGGAGCACTAAGGGTTTTAGTGTCTACAGATTTACTTTCTAGAGGAATAGATATTGCTTTTTTACCTCATGTAATTAATTATGAACTGCCTAGGTCTCCTAAGGATTATATTCACAGAATAGGAAGGACGGGCCGTGCAGAGAACCCTGGCCAAGCCATTACTATAATAACTCATGATGACCTTCACCATTTTAATGTCATTCAAAGAAAAATGAAGCAAGAGGTGTTACTTATAGACGCAGAAACTTTAGACTTTAAATAAGGGTATTAGACACTAAATAAAAGCGCATCTAACAAAGAATAAAGGCTTATAAATCCTTATCCATTTGCCTTTAGATTGCGCCCTCTGGGCTCATCCCCTTCAAATAACACATTTTCAGAATGTAGGAACTCTGCTGCTGCTGCTGAATCTTTTACTTTTATAGCCGTGCGCTCTAGCATTTCTAACTCAAACTCATTGAGAACAGTATCCCTAATACCGCTTTCTCTCCAATTAGACAGGGGGCTACATTTTTTTGAGATTCCTCTGGCCAGCGCTAGCGCATCGAGCAAGGCTTGGTTGGCTCCCTGCCCCTTAAAGGGACTCATTGGGTGGGCCGCGTCTCCAATAAGGGTCACTGGAACTCCTTTATTTAGTAATTCTGGCGTGAGTATGGCCCGGTCGTATACAGGATAGCCAGATACTTGAGCTTCTTGGGTGGCTGCTAAAATTTGTGGAATGGGATGGTGCCATTGGGTTCTAAGAATGGCTTCTTTCTTAAGCGCTTTAGCACCCTTTGCGCTCAATGCCTTAGCCTCTTTTTCTGACATTGGAAAGCTGAGTTGCCACATAACTGAGTCTGCTTCATATGGCATTACGTAAATACGCTCATGGCCATTGGCTGTTTGGAATACTGTGGCCGCGTCTAGTAAAGAGCTCTCTAAGCCTTTTAAATCTTTTAATGGACAAATACCTAAAATCACTATACAGCCTAGGTAACGCAGTGGTGTGGTCTCTTCTCCAATTAACAAGCTGCGTACTGAGCTGCGAATTCCGTCTGCTCCTACCACAAGATCTGCCTTGGCACTATGGATTTCTCCTTTTACTTTAAACTGCAAGTCTATGCCGCTATCCTTAGACTCATTAAAATCTATTAGCTGGTGGTCCCACTTCACTACATCACTCTGTCCTAATTGTTCTAAAAGAGCTAAGCGCAAAGACTGACGTGAAATATGAATATTTCTGCGCTTTGGTAGTATTTGTTCGTGTAGCTGCACCCACTTTCTAAACCCCCATTCTCCAATAATTATACCCTCTGTGGTGTGCACCACATGCCGTGTAGAAACTACTCCTTTTTCTAGATAGAAAAGACCCAATCCTTCTATGGCTTTACTGGCTTGTTGCAACGTAAGTCCATAGCCCCGAGAACGTGTATGAAAGGCGCTATCACGCTCATAGAGCGTAAAAGGAATTCCGCGGTGTAAACAGGCAACAGCCAGGGCCACCCCACCTATACCCCCGCCTATAATAGCAAGCTTTGGATAATTTTCTAAATTGGCTAAAGGATGGTTAGGATTGGCTTTTAAACCAGAACCTGAGCAACTTACACATGTGTAAAGAGAGGCCTTGGGGTTTTCTGGAGGGGCTCCATGGCTCTTTGTTTTATTAAATTGATCTAATGCTTTCTGGTAGCGGAGTTTTACTTTCTTTCGAACCCTTCTACTCTTTTTCCCCTGCCCAAGGCAGTCTGTACAAACAGACCAACTACACTCCTCATCTTTCAACTTTTCTCTTGCTTTTTAGTTGCTATTATTTTATTTTTAACTAATGGATTTGCCCAAATACCTATACTGAAAATATAAGCGAGAGTTATATAATTGAAAAACATACCGGCTTTAAGTCCAAAAATATCACCTAACCAACCCACAATAAATGGTGCTATTGCACCGCCTACAATAGCTGTGCATAAAATTCCAGCTAATGATCCGTGATGTGATTTTATAGAGTTTAATGCCAATGAAAAAACGATAGACCACATAACTGATGCAAAAAAACCAACCATTGGGAATGCTATAATTGCCGCGTCTTTATCACCGAATAAGGCAATTGTTAATGACAAAAAGGCAAATGCAGAAAATACCAACAGCACTTTTTTACTGTCAATGAATTTTAATAACACAAGCCCAAATAAACAGCCTAAAGTTAATAATCCCCAGAAATTACCTACGGCTGTCGCTCCAATTGTGTCTGGATCTAGATCATGATATATTTCTAAGAATTGTGAAATCCAAAAAGAAACTCCTTGTTCAAAGCCTACGTAGCAAAAGATTCCTATAAAAAAAGCAATTACTGTTCTGTTCTTAAATAAATCTTTAAAAACAGACCATTCACCTGCTTTTTCATCTTCTTTTAATTCAACTTCAGGGAATTTAAATATTAAAATAATGACACCCATTAAAAATGAAATTACGGCAAATATCCAATAGATAGATACCCAAGTCATTGATGAGGGCACTAATGACGTTAACAGCCCTAAAATTCCTGTAGTGTTTTCATTGCCAACATTTTCAACTAAAAATGTAAATAAATATGGGCCTACAACACCGGCAGCACCAAAAAATAATTGTCCTAATACAGAGTAGAATGCAAAATGTTCTTCGCCTCCAGCTTCTCTTAATAACGGATTAATTGCTACTTGTAGCATAGCCATTCCTGTGCCAATCAAAAATAATGATACTAAAAACATTATAAATGAAGGGGCAAAAGCAAAAGCAAAAGCACCTAAAGAAGCCAATACAAATGCAAAGAGCATTACTTTTTTTTCTTTGTATTTTTCTAACAACATACCTGAAGGAATAGACATAATTCCGTAAGCAGAAAAGAATGCTAAAGTCATAAATCCTAGTGATGAAAATTCTAAATTGAAACTTTCTTTTATTCCTGGATTTAGAGCACCTAAAATATTTGTTAAAAACGAGATAGTAAAAAAGACTAGTAATACTAAACCAACCATTAAAAATCTATTCTTCATATATTGGATTCTTTAATATCTGTTAAAATTAGGTATAAAGTTTTAAGCTAATTCATTTTTTAAGAAGCTAATGAGTAAAATGATTTGTGAGTTGAACTTTTGAGATTCAATAGTAGGTTTTTCTTTATATGATTGTTAAAAATCTTGAATATTTTAGTCAATAATTATATTAAAAATATATTTTTTGTAAATTTAAAGAACAAAAAATATAGATGAATTTACAAAAAGAGAATCATAAGAAAGGAAAAATCAATAACTAACAACACGAATATCATGAAAACATTTTATACAATTATTTTAATTTCAGTTTTTTCTCTAGCCGGAGCTCAGGATTGGCAACCTATTTTCAACGGTAAAGATTTTAGCAATTGGAAACACATAGGAGAGGGATTTTTTGAAATTGAAAATGGCATGCTAAAGAGTCAAGGAGGAATGGGACTCTTGTATTATACACCTAAGAAAGTTGGGGATATTAAAATCAAGATTGTTTATAAAGGAGCTGATAAAAACAATGCTGGAGTATTTATTCGAATTCCTGAAAAACCCACCGAAGTATGGATGCCAGTAAACAAAGGGTATGAGGTTCAGATTGATGACAGGGAAGATGAGTTTCATTACACAGGAGTGTTATATTCTTTAACCAAAGCAAAGGCAAAACCAGGAAAGCCTGATGTTTGGAATGAGATGATCATTACCCTTGATGGCAAGCGTACTATAGTGCATGTTAATGGCGTACTTGTTACGGACTTTACAGAAGGTGATAAAGTTCCTGAGAAGAAACTGGACTATGAGCCAGACCGTGGTGCAAGACTAGAGATGGGCTATATCGGTTTGCAAAACCATGGTGATGACGATGTGATTTATTTTAAAGAAGTGAGTATACAACCCATAATTAAATGAAACCCTAAATTGAACATGCGGGATTGTTAACCCTTTAGAATGTAAAGAACAGGTCTTAAAATTATAGCTACTTATGGAAAACCTATTTGATGCCATTGTAATTGGATCAGGTATATCAGGAGGCTGGGCAGCCAAAGAGCTTTGTGAGCAGGGTTTAAAAACCTTGGTTTTGGAAAGAGGTAGAGATGTAAAACACATAAAAGATTACCCAACCATGTCTAAGAATCCCTGGGATTTTGAACATAGAGGCCGCATGCCCAAAGAGTTTTATCAAGAAAACCCATTAATTACGAAAGCAGCAGGGTTTGGAGAAGATACGGCACATTTCTTTACCAAAGATGCTGATCATCCTTATGTTCAAGAGCGACCATTTGACTGGATTCGGGGCTATCAGGTAGGCGGCAAGTCACTGATTTGGGGGCGAGCCTGTCAGCGCTGGAGTGATTATGAGTTCAAAGCACCTAAAAAATACGGCTACGGTATAGAGTGGCCCATTGGTTATGATGACATTGCGCCCTGGTACTCTCATGTAGAAAAATTTATTGGTGTTTGTGGTAATAATGATGGTATTGAAGCTATGCCTGATGGTGAATTTTTGCCTCCATACGAACTTAATTGCGTGGAAAAGCACATGCAGGATACGCTCAATAAAAATTTTCCAGGAAGACACCTAGTACAGGGGCGATGGGCACAGCTAAGTGAGCCCAAGCAAATTCATTTGGACCAGGGCAGAGGGAAGTGCCAATGCAGGAATTTATGTATGCGTGGGTGCCCATTTGGAGGTTATTTCAGTTCTAATACATCTACTTTACCCTGGGCTGAAAAAACCGGAAATCTAACTATAAGACCATTTTCGGTCGTTCATTCTATAATTTATGATAAAACGTCCGGCAAAGCTTCTGGCGTAAAAGTGATAGATACAAACACCAAAGAGGAAATTATCTATAACGCTAAAATAATATTCGTAAATGCCTCAGCACTTAATTCTAACTTGATATTACTTAATTCAAAATCAGAGCGTTTTCCTAATGGTTTGGGTAACGATAATGATCTTTTGGGAAGATATGTCAGCTTTCATAACTATAGAGCTGGAGCTGGTGGTAAAATTGATGGTTTTGAGGATAAATATTTCTATGGGAAAAATCCTACAGAATGTATCATAGCTAACTACCGCAACTTGAGGGAGCAGGATACCGACTTCGTTGGTGGGTATACAATTTTCACAGGGGCATATCGAAATAGAACTGAAGAGGTGCAAAATAGTGAAGCGCAAATTGGCGCAGATTTTAAGCACAAATTGAGTAAACCTGGCGATTGGCGTATTTATATGTACATGCAAGGTGAAACCATTCCTAAGGCCTCGAATAGAGTTTATTTAAGTCCTGATAAAACTGATGATTGGGGCATTCCTTTGCTGGTGACGGATGTCGGATATGATGATAATGACGAAAAAATGATCAAAGATTTTCTAAAGGAAGGCCGTAAAATGCTTGAGAAAATGGGCTGTACAGATCTTTACTCCTATGACAATAAACAGGCTCCAGGGTTGGATATTCATGAAATGGGCGGTGTGAGAATGGGTAATGACCCCAAGACTTCACTTTTGAATGAGTTTAATCAGCTACACGCCTGTAAAAATGTATTTGTTACTGATGGGGCTTGTATGACCAGTACGGGTAATCAAAGCCCTTCTATTTTATATATGTCACTTACTGCTCGTGCTGCAACCTATGCTGTAGAGCAAATTAAAAGTGGTGTTTTATAATCAATTTAAAATTTAACTTATGGATAAGAAAGTTGGTGTTGGACTAATCGGTTCGCAGTTCATATCAAGCATACATGCAGATGCCTTAAGCAAGGTAAGAGATGCAGAAGTTTTAGCAGTAATGTCACCATCAAAGGGACATGCCAAGAGTTTCGCAGAGAAGTTTAACATTCCAAATCACTTTACTGATCTAGATCAGATGCTAGCAATGCAAGATATCGATATGGTGGTAATTGGAGCTCCTAACTATTTGCATTGTGAAATCACATTGAAGATCGCTAAAGCTGGAAAACATATAGTGGTAGAGAAACCGTTTTGCATGAATTTGAAAGAAGCTGATTTAATGATTGATGCTTGTAAGCAAGCTAATGTAAAACTCATGTACGCAGAGGAGCTTTGTTTTACGCCTAAATACGTTCGCATGAAAGGTTTGCTTGATCAGGGAGCTTTAGGCAAGCCAGTGCTCTTCAAGCAGTCAGAGAAGCATGACGGCCCACATGCCGATCATTTTTGGGATGTAGAACTGTCTGGAGGTGGCGTTACTATGGACATGGGCTGTCATGCCATCCAATTTTTTCGTTGGCTGCATCCGGGTAAAGCTATCAAATCTGTTTATGCTCAAATGATGACGAGCGTACATACTGATAAAACCAAAGGAGACGATAACTCGATTGTGATCTTAGAATTTGAAGATGGTGTAGTAGCTATAATGGAAGAGAGCTGGACAAAATTAGGTGGTATGGATGATAAAGCAGAGATACATGGATCAGAAGGAGTAGCCTATGCCGATGTATTGCAAGGTAGCTCTATTCAAACTTATAGTAATAAAGGTGTTGATTATGCTGTGGAAAAGGCAGGAAACACTGTCGGGTGGAGCTATACCATGTATGAAGAAAGCTGGAACTACGGCTTCCCTCAGGAGTTTGAACATTTTGTTGATTGTGTTAAAAATGACAAGCAACCCTTAGTAACAGGTGAAGATGGCAAGGCTGTTTTGGAAGTAATTTTTGCAGCCTATGAGTCTGCAGGTACTGGAAAGAAAGTAATGTTACCTTTTAAATCTGATGTAGATAAGCCATATAAATTATGGAAGAAGTAGGCCTTTATAGAGAGTGTAAATTAATTATGGTATTATGGAAAGAAGAGAAGCTTTAAAACTTACAGCATCAATACTTGGAGGTAGTGTCATTGGCTCTCAATTATTTTTATCAGGCTGTTCTACGCCAAAGGAAAGACCAAACTTGCTGACCAATAATAGGGTGCCCTTACTAGATGAAATAAGCGAGACCATTCTTCCTGACTCCGAACAATCTCCAGGGGCAAAGGCTGCTCATATCGGAGAGTTCATAAAAACAATGGTCAATGACTGTTATAATTTGAAGGAAACAGGTATTTTTATTAAAGGCCTGGAAACAGTTGATAAAAAATCTAAGGCTACTTATGGTAAAGCGTATCTTTATCTTTCAGATCAACAAAGGCTAGCATTACTTTCTAAGTTTGATGTAGAAGCTAAAAAAAGTAAACTTTCCAACAAACCCCATTTCTTTACCATGATGAAAGAGTTAACCATCTGGGGATATTTTACTTCAGAACTTGGAACCACAAAAGCGCTTCGTTATAATCCTATTCCAGGTAGATTTGATGGCTGTATACCTTATAATGGCGAAACGGCTTGGGCGTAATGAACATACAAAACCTTAAGAATTACGAACAAATGAGCAACAGGGCTGCCACTATAGTTCTGGAAGAAATAGAGAAGAAAAAAGACCTCTTAATCTGTGCTCCTACAGGATCTTCACCTACTGGCATGTACCAATCTCTAGCATATGCTTTTAAACTAAAATCAGAAGCTTTTAATGAGCTTCGTATTTTAAAACTAGACGAATGGGGAGGGCTCTCTGCTAGTCATTCTGGCTCTTGCGAATCTTATTTACAAAAACACCTGCTTAATCCTCTTAAAGTTTCTCAAGATCGATATGCTGGTTTTATGCCTAATCCGGAGGATGCTCAAAAAGAATGTGAAAGAGTTCAACAAATTATAGATAATGAAGTATCTATTGATTTATGTATTTTAGGCTTGGGTAAGAATGGACATATTGGTTTTAATGAACCTGCAGAATTTCTACAACCCCACTGTCATGTGATTCAGCTTTCTGAGGAGTCAAAAAAACACGCTATGGTAAAGGGGTTGGATCAAAAACTAGAATACGGTATGACCTTGGGCATGAAAGACATTCTATCTGCTAAAAGAATCGTTTTATTGATTTATGGTATAGGAAAAAGTGATGCAACGTCTATGTTGATGTCCAAAAAAATAACAACTCATTTTCCTGTTACTTTTCTCTGGCTTCATCCTAATGTGGACTGTTTGCTTGTTGAAAATTAAACTTGACAATTATTTCATTTTAATAGAAGTTTAAAGTTTTTGTGTCTAACTGCACAAATAAAGCGACATTAAATAAAAAAACTCTGAAAATCAGATGATTTACAACAAGTCTTAAGTTAATCTAAATTTGTGAATTAATCCAATTATCAATCTTTGCTTCTAATAATACTAAAGGCAAACTTCCAGAATTAAGCACTTGATTGTGAAACTCTGTAACGCTAAACTTATCACCTAGTTTGGTTTCGGCTTTAGTTCTTAATTCTCTAATTTTTAATTGACCTATTTTATATGACAATGCTTGGCCTGGAGTTGCCATATAACGTTCAATTTCAGCAATAACCGATTCTTCAGATTCTGCTTCGTTGTCTAATGAATATTGAATAGCTTGCTCACGCGTCCATCCTTTACTATGTATTCCAGTATCAACTACTAAACGAATAGCACGATGCATTTCCATACTTAGCATTCCAAAATATTGAATGGGGTCTTCGTAAAGACCAAGTTCCCTACCTAAAGATTCGGCATATAAAGCCCAGCCTTCAACAAAAACTCCCATACTTTCTGGATGCAAAAATTCTGGTAATTCTGCATTTTCTTGTTGTAAGGATAATTGATAATGGTGTCCAGGGATGGCTTCATGTAAAAATAGTGCTTCATCCGAATATTTATTATATTTTTTTATCTCAGGAATTGGCACATAAAAGATTCCTGCTCGCGAAGCATCTTTAGTTCCAGGAACATACTCAGCACTTGCCGAGGCTTCCCTAAATGCCTCTGTACGTCTCACTACAAAATCTACTTTAGGTTTCAATTCAAAAACCTGATTTAATGTTTTATTAATTCTTTCCTTAATGCTATTAAAATTATCTATTACTTGTTGTGGATCTGTAAAAGGCATTTGCTCTGGACTGTTACGGACAAACTCAAAAAATGCTTTTATGTCACCTTCAAAACCTATTTTATTTTTCGCATCCTCCATTTCAACTAAAATACGAGCTACTTCACTTTTTCCAAGTTCGTGAATCTCATCAGCTGTCATGGTGGTGGTGGTATGTAACTTTATAAGATAATTATATGTTTCTGGTCCATTTGGCAAAGCTCCAATTCCCGAAGTTTCTCTACAAACTGGCAAATACTCATTGACCAAAAACTGCTTAAGCTCCTTATATTTTGGCTTCAACTTATTAGTAATCATACTGCTATATTCAGCAGAAATTCGATTATGCTCTTCTTCATTAATGCTTTCAGGCATTGATAAAATTGGCTTGTAAAACAAATGCTCAACGACAGAATTTGAAATGAATTCATTTAATTGAGGAATCATTTTTTGAGCAAGTACCTTTGGCAACACAATATTTTTAGACATGCCTTCTTTCATCATTGAAATAGAAGTATCCAAAAAACTAATGTAGTCATCTACTCTTTTTAGCCAATTGTCATAATCTTCAACTGTGTCAAAAGGCTGAACACTTCCTCCTGCTGCTAATTGAGCAACATATAAATGCAACGACTGTATTTGAAATAATGGCATCAATTCAAAACTAGGTAAGTTATAAATTGGTGATGCTATTGTTACAATGGCATTATTTAAGCCTTCTAACTTCGCCTCACAGTCCCATTTCATCACTTTCATGCTCAAAAGGTCTGCTTCTGATAAGTCTTTACTATCATAATCATTTAACACATTCAAAAAGTGAGTGTAATTCTCTTTCAAGTCTTTTTGATAGCTATCAGATATATAATTAGCTATGAAATTATTATATTCATAATTGCCTCCTTTTGTTGCTTCAATTGGATTTATGCGATCCTTGAATTTATAATAATTGTCAAAAATCGTAGCAATTGATATTACTTCTGATACATTCTCTTTTGAAGTTTCATCTTTGCACCCATACCCTAGCAGAATAAGCATGATAATAATTAGACTCTTTTTCATTTTTTTATTGGTTGATTGATTTGCAATTGGTGTTTATGCAGTTTTAATTAAGTAGCGTATTCTTCTAAAGAATTTATCATTGGTTAGCGGTTTGGGTCTACAGTATTCCCTTCTTTATCAACTGCTCTGTATAAATATTGCCACACACCCTTCACCTTAATGTAGGTTTCCTCTACCTTAACGCATTTAATAGAAAAAAGTTCTTCTACATCTCTAAAGCTAAGACCAAACCTTAGTTTAAAATAGACCGATTGTAATATGGCTAACTTGTTGTATTTATAACTATAAGGATAGTTGGTATAATAGTTTTTAGTTTTTAGTTTTGTTAGGGTAGGGTGGGCGCGCCATATTTATTGGCGGGTTTTCTTTGAGTTGCTTCATTGCAATTTCAATAGCTTTTTCTAATTGAGGGTCTCCTCCTTTTATAACTAATTCTGGCCATTGTTCAACCTCAACATCTGGCGCCACACCTTCGTTTTCAACTCTAAATCCTTTTTCGGAATAGAAGGCAACATTTGGTGCCGTTACAATGCCACCATCAATAAACTCAGGATAACCTAGAACGCCAACTAGTCCACCCCAAGTACGTTTGCCTACAATAGTTCCCATTTCAAACCTTCTAAACATCCAAGGTAAATAATCGCCGCCAGAGCCCGCAGTTTCATCAGTAATCATCACTTTTGGACCTTGTATGGAAGCACTAGGCGATTTTAAATCTTTGCCATATCTAAAATTCCAATTTGCTTGTAATGGGCGTTTTAATATATCGATGTAATAATCTGCCAAAGAACCACCTCCATTAAAGCGTTCATCAATAATTATGGCTTTTTTATTGGCTTGTGGATAGAAATAGCGTTTAAAATAATTGAAACCCTCCACACTAGTATTGGGCACGTAAACATAAGCTACATCGCCATTTGTAGCTTCGTGAACTTTTCTCATATTACCTTCTACCCAATCTCTATTTCTAATATCCCATTCGGTTGTCAGAGGTGTTACTTTGTAAGTTCTAGATTCAGAGCCATTGGCGTTTTTACTCACTTCAAGTGACACAATTTTATCAGCTGTATTTTCAAAAAAGCGATAAAGATTATCACTTCCTTTTACATTTTTACCATTAACCGATATAATATAATCTGCTTTATTAACAGCAACACCTGGTTCTGTAAGTGGCGAACGTAAACTAGGTGTCCAGTTAAGCCCCCCAAATATTTTAGTTATTTGATAGCGATTATTATTCACCAGGTAGTTAGCTCCTAACAAACCTCCTCTTACACTTTTTGAGTTGTTTAATCTATCACCACGACTAGAAAATCGGTGATGCCCAACAGAAAGCTCACTAAACATCCATTGCATCACTCTGTATAAATCGTCACTACAAGAAACATCTTTCAAAAAAGGTTGGTATTTTGCTTTCATGGCAATCCAGTCTACACCGTGCATTCCAGGATCGTAAAAGAAATCTCTATTAACACGCCATGCTTCGTTAAAAATGTTTTCCCACTCTTGCTTCGGATTTATCTTAACACTTATGGCATTAAAATTCAAGGGCTCTTCTTCAGATTTCTCGCCGAGATTTGAAATAAAGTGAGATTTATCGTTTGAATAGATCATTTTTTTGCCGTTGGCAGAAATTGCAAAAGAACTTGCAGTCATTAATTCTTCACTTTTTCTTTTCTTAAAGTCAAATTTATTAAGGCTTGACTTAGGAGAATGAAAAGAAGAGGATATGTAATACAATTCACCTTCTATGGCTAAACGCAAATTACTGTAAACACCAGGTTCTATAGGTAAGCTTATTAAACGCTCTTGAAAACCATCCCAATCTATTTTAAAATCTGGCCTTTTAACCTCTTTGAGTTTTTCTTCTTTTGGCTCCTCTTCATCGTTTTCTTTTGCTAAAGGCGATCTAACATTCTTTTGAAGTGTCACTAAGTAGATAGATTGCGTAAGCTCTTTATCTACATTAGATTGATCAAACCAGTTTGCCAGTGGCCCGGCGTCTGTAGAGGCAATCATATATAGATATTTTCCACTTGGATCAAAAACAGGTTCGGAAACATTTGACAAACCATCTGAAAGTGAATGCGATTTATTTTCAGAAATTGAATAGGCATAAGCACGTTCAAAATTTGTTTCTGTTATTATGGTGTATGATATCCAATTAGAATCGTGAGACCAAGAGCCAAAAAGCTCTCTAAAAACACCCGGCAAAAATGAAATGTCAGAATTAATTTTAGATGTTTTTTTTGTAGTAAGGTCAGTCACATAAAGATTACGACCATTATCTACATAACTTACATTTTTACTGTCTGGTGACCAATGTATATTGGCGTAGAATCCAGTACCTATTAGCGGAATATCGCTTACATTTCCAGTAGAGTTGTTTTTAATATGTAAAGCATATTCACCGCTTGCATCAGAAAAATAAGCAATGGCTTTGCCGTCTGGAGACCATTCTGGATATTTTTCGTGAATGCCCGTGGTAGTTGTTAAATTTTGTGGATCTCCTTTTTTTGCAGGAACCGTAACAATATCGCCTCTAAAATCTACAACAACTCTCGAGCCAGAAGGAGAAATACCAAACGAGCGCACATAATCTTCACCAGAAACAAAGCGTTCGCGTAACTCTAATAAATCTGTAGTTATACTTATGTTTAATTGATTGTCTAAACTAGTTTTAGTATTGTAAATATGAAGCGTACCTGCTTGTTCGTAGATTACAGAACCATTGTGTGCTTTAATATTTACAACAGGAAAATTCTTGTAATTTGTCAGTTTTTTAATTGATTTTGAACTGGTTTCATAGCTGTATAAATTAAATTCACCATCTCTATCACTTTTAAAATATACAAAATCTTCCATCCATTGCGGTTGTGAATCATTACTCCCGCCTGTAGGTTTTTGAATTTCTGTTACCTTGAGTGTTTCAGTATTGTACATCCAAATACGTGTAGTAGTGCCGCCCCTATAATTTTTCCATTGATCAAATCTATCAGCAATAGGTGTATAAGCAATACTTTTATCATTATCAGCATAAGAAGCCCAAGCTGCATTTGGAATATCTAGTTGCGTTATGGTTCCGCCATTTGTTGAAACAGTAAATAATTGCGCATATCTGTTGGTAAAAGAATTGCGTTGCGAGAGGAACAAAATAGTTTTTCCATCAGAAGAGAAATCTCTTACAAAATCATTATAAGGGTGCCACGTTAAGCGTTTTGGAACACCTCCATTTACTGAAACTGTAAAAACATCTACGTTACCGTCATATTCTGCATCAAAGGCAATGGTGCTTCCGTCAGGGGAAAATACCGGGTTAGATTCAATGCCTTTATCAATTGTAAGTCTTTTAGGGTTTGAGCCATCTCTGTTGGCAACCCATAAATCTTCGGCATATATAAAAGCGATATGTGTGTCGCTTAAGGCAGGTTGTTGCATTAGTTTAGTTGGTTGACTAAAGGAGAACAACGGCAGTATAAAAACGCAAAGCGTCGATAATAATAATTTGTAATTTGTTTTCATAAGATTTATTTTAGTCAGGCGTGGGGTTCGTCTGTATCACTTTATTGGTATTTATTTTTAAGGCTGTTTGTACTTCCTAAATGTTATTTTATCTTGTTAATTTCAACTTTACCAGCTTTCATTACCCATTTTACTTTGTTAATAATGACGCCAATATCTTTTAATGGATCTCCTTCTACGGCGACAATGTCGGCAAAGTAGCCTGGTGCAATTGCTCCTAAGTCATTTTCCAATCCAAGCATTTGTGCTCCTATAGTAGTTGCTGTCCGAAGTGCTTGTTCAGGTGTCATTCCGGCTTTCACAAACCATTCAAGTTCTTGTGTGTTCTCGCCAAATCCTGTAAATACCGCATCTGATCCCATAGCAATTTTTACATTGGCCTTTATCGCCTTCTTTAGCGTCTCTAAATTTCTATTGATGTAGTCGGTTAAATTGTTTACAACTGCAGAATCATAGCCATATTCATCTCTATGCGATATATAGTATTTATTGTGGCCAACCGTCGGAACATAAATAGTGCCCAGCCGTGACATTTCAATGAGAGTAGAATCAGCTAAACCTGTTGCGTGTTCAATAGTATTTGCACCTGCTTTCATTGCTGCCACAGCTCCATCTGGCCCATAAGAATGAATAGAAATTCTCTTACCAGCTTGATGCGCAACGTCAACGGCAGCCTTCATTTCTCCAAAAGAAAAGGTCTGAGTACCTGTAACATCATTAGCACTTCCCGTAGAGCCATACATCTTTATCCAGTCGGCACCAAGTTCAATTTGATCTTTTGCGAATTGCTGTACTGCTTCTTTTCCCTTTGAATTTCTGATAGACAAACCTCTCCCGGCAATAAACATTCTTGGCCCTTTCATGTCACCACTGTTTATTAAATCACGCATGGAAAAATCCATTCCATCAAAAGATCCAAGATCTCTAACCGTCGTGACACCTGTTTCAAGTGTTTTTAACGCATTTTCTTGGGCCAAAAATACGGTCATCGCAGGTCCTAATGTTCCCAATTGACCCCATGGATCTCCGCCTCTTTTTTTGTCCCAATAATACGTCATATGTGTGTGTGCATCTATTAAGCCTGGTATTGCAGTATATCGTCTTAGATCAATTATTTTGGCGTTGGCCGGTATCTCAATACTATTCTCTGCACCTACAGCAACAATGCGATCCGCATTTGTAATAATAACTGCATCCGTTAGTATTTTTCCATGACCATCAATTACACGACCAAAGTAGATTGCCTTTACTTGAGCAAATACCGATGAAGTACTTGTAAGGAATAAAAAAAGGACACAAATTAAAATACTCTTACGCATGTTGTTTCATTTATGATTATTAAACTATTTATTCGTCGCCGCCTCACTAATTCACACCATTACGGGCAACATGCTTGTATATGAAGTGTTGCGTAATAAAGGACGCTATGATTTCACATACATTGTTGTAGGGCGTATTCATTTCAATTGAACTTTATTCATTTTTCTATGAGAGATATAAATTAGTGTTGACATTAAAATAAGTGATACGATTGAAGCGTGTAATGTTCCTAAATCTAATCCTCCTTTTACTACTGGTTTTGTTAGAAAATCTCCGAATGTTGCGCCAAATGGCCTTGTAAATACGAAAGCAACCCAGAAGAGAATAATGTGATTGATTTTTGTGAAATAGTGAAGTAACACAACTATTACAATTATGCTTGCTGTGACTAATGCCCCGTTCAAATAACTTAGGCCAATAATATCACTTAAATAATCTCCAAATGCAGTTCCTAAACTGTTGGAGAAAAGCACTGCAATCCAAAAATATATTTCTTTGTCTTTATCTGTGATTGGATAAACGCTAACTGAATTGAATTTTTTGTGCCATATGAACAAAGTCAAGACTAAACCCGTAAAAAGAACCGAGCTGCCAAGCGCATATCCTAAATGTAAACTTCGATCAAGAAAGTCGGAAATTTCAGTCCCTAAAGTTGTTGTAGCTATTATTACTAGCCAAAAAATAGTTGGAATGTATTTCTCAACTCTTAATTGTATAAATAGGACTATTAAAAAAAATGCTAAAGTAATAACAATACCAATCATGTAACCTAGATTCAGAGTCATCGAAAGAAAGTCGCCAAGGGTTTCCCCTAAGGTTGTAGCAACTATCTTCATGAACCAAAAAATCAAAGTAACTTCTGCTACTTTATTAAACTGTTTTGAAACATTGCTCATAATTTAGATTCAATGTTCTTTAAAATTTCCATTTGTTTGTCTTGACTTTCAAATAACACCTTAATTTGCTCTTGCAATAGCAAATCTAATTTTTGATTTAAAGACCTGATTTCTAATTCAGCCTTTAAGTTTATCAAGTAGTCATTTTCACTTCTTTTTCTGTCATTTTCTTCCTTCCTATTCTGACTCATCATTATAACAGGTGCTTGCAAGGCGGCAATGCAGGATAATATTAAATTCATAAGTATGAATGGATACGGGTCAAACTCTTCTCCTTTTGGAGCAGTAACATTAAATGTAATCCAAATTGCCAAAATGATAAAGAAAGAAATAATAAAAGCCCAACTTCCGCCAAATTTTGCAACTTTATCAGATACTTTTTGACCTTGACTTAATATTTCTTTCGGTGGATTGAGAAGGTTTTGGATTATTAAATTTTCATCTTCAATTGTTTTTCTAACAATTTCTTGAAGCTTCTTTATATGGGAATTTTCAGCATCTAATAGATTTGTAATTTCTTTATCCATTTTGTTATGTTTTATGCCCTACAAAGTAGATATAAACGCGAAAGCAAGTTTATATCTACTTTGTTATTACCTGCTAATCTATGAGATTTTTTATTGTTTTAAAAGTATTTGTAGCTACGTGAGTATAAATTTTTTGTCCGGAGTTCTAATTTCTAAAGCCATCTGCCATATATTACCAATCTTTCAGTCCTAATAATTTTTCCCCGAGATCTGATAATTCTGCTCTTTTATATTTTATCTGCTCCCAATTCCGTGGATCACCGGGAAAGGCATAGCCTTCAGGGGCCACCCTGTTCTTCCAAGAGTTAATTCTCCAGCTTCTCAGTTCTTCATTATGCTCCTGTTCGGGCATCATCGAAATATACTGAGCTATTCGAACTTGGTCGTAGGAATTGTTGGGGCGAATGCCGTGGGGCTGTGAACTATTGAAGATTAAAAGATCCCCTGCTTCCATGGTCACTTTTACCAATTTATCCTCCAAGCTAGATACATCAGGATTAAAGTGATCTCTATCTTCCGGTTGTGTCAATTTCCATGTGTCATAATTTCTGTATAACCAAGGAATACATTGAAAACCTCCCATATTTTTATCGGTCTGGTCGGATAAAGCCAATACCCCTTGTACGTTCTGTGGTTTTGTTTCAGGATCATAGTCCCAATGAATAAATCCTTTGTATTCATGGCCGGGGCGCATTGGAAAATTCAAATTAGCTCGGTCTATAGTCACCCATAATTTTTCCGTTCCCCAAATATCGGCAAAGGCGTCATAGACACCTTGTGTTTGACGGTTGTTCCATAAGTGCTGGTTGTTATATACCTCTACCATACCCGTTCCTGCTAGTTCCTCCATTTTTATTTTGGCTCTGGCCTGGGTGTACCATGTTTCCTTGTCGTTGGGGTCTTTTTCCTCGAATTCCCAAAGAAATGCAGCAGTTTTTTCGGCTTGTTCTCGGGCTACGGCATTTTTAACAACCACATAGCCGTTCTCTTTCCAAAAATCCCATTGCTCCAAGGTCAAGACCTTAAGCGAGTTCGCAGTTGCCTTTTTTCGTAGTTGAGCTTTGCTGCTTTTTGCGGTAGAAGGGTTACCGGGAATTTCTTTGTGTTCGTTGCCAGGAACCATTGTTTGTGCTTTATTTTTCATGCTGTATGAAGTTTAATTTAATTCGCTGTTGTGTTGGTATAACAAACACAAGTGCTAACGAAATTATATAACGCATATGCTTTGTAATGTTTTGGGTTCTGTAGTATATATTAAAAATAAATATAAAAGTTTAGACTAATTCATTTTTTATCATAAACAAAAACTCATCATCAGCTCGATTTCTCAATTGGTTGCTCTAATCTGTTGTGGCAGTGTAAATGATATCAGTAACAATACTAAGTGAAGAAGAAATATTTTATGGATTCTACTATTACTTCATTATGGTGCCAATAAAAAGATTTTTGGTTTTTTATATCTTTATATCAAAACTAGATAAATATGATCATCATAATGGGTGTCAGCGGAACAGGAAAAACAAGTCTGGGCAAACATCTTTCTCAACTAACCTCTTGGCCCTTTTATGATGCAGATGATTTTCATTCTGAAGCGAATAAGAGCAAAATGAAGTCTGGTGACGCTTTAAATGATCTTGACCGATTACCATGGCTTAATCTACTTTCACTAAAAATTGAGGAGTGGTCTAAACAAGGTGAGACTATTTTGGCTTGCTCTGCTCTTAAAGAGGGATATAGAAAAATACTTTCAAAACATTATAATTCAATTTGCTGGGTAGTGCTAAACGGTTCTTTTGAACTCATTCAATCTCGATTAAAAAATCGCAAAAATCATTACTTTAGCCCACTATTACTTAAGTCTCAATTAGATACTTTAGAGCTTCCTTTATACGGGATTAAAATTAACATAAACCAAGCTATAGAGGTTTTAAGCGCTGATTTATTAAAAAAAATAAACACTATGAGTTCTTCAGGTATTGGAATAATTGGTTTAGGGGTTATGGGGCAAGGTATCGCCCTTAACTTTGTAGAAAAAGGAATTATAACCTCTGTTTATAATCGGTCAGTTCCTGGGGAAGATAAAATTGTTTCAGATTTTGTGAATTCAAATAATGCTTTAAAAAATCTGAAGGGATTTTCGGATCTAGCAGAATTTATAAAATCACTTCAACAGCCTCGAAAAATATGGTTAATGATTAAAAGTGGTTTTGCTGTTGATTCACTCATCAAAGAATTACTTCCTTTATTAAATAAAGGAGATGTAATTGTTGATGGAGGAAATTCTCATTATAAAGACACACAAAGAAGAGTTTTAGAAGCAGAAAAAAGAAAAATACATTACGTAGGTTGCGGTGTTTCAGGAGGTGAAGCTGGAGCGCGTTATGGCGCTTCAATTATGTTTGGTGGGAGCCCACAAGCTTATGATATACTTAAGCCTTTATTAAATAATATTGCGGCAATTGATCGCTCAAAAAACCCTTGCCAAGGAAATATGGGTACAGACGGCGCTGGACATTTTGTAAAAATGATACACAACGGAATTGAATATGCTGAAATGCAACTCCTTGCAGAAACCTTTTCGATTTTAAAGAACCAGATGGTTTACTCTGAAATTGCATCTCTTTTTGAAGAATGGAACAAAGGCTCTTTAGGGAATTATCTTTTACAGATCACGGCTGAAATCTTTAAGAAAAAAGAAGGTGAGCATTACTTGCTAGACCTAATTTTAGATAGTGCACAGAGTAAAGGAACGGGTGCGTGGTCTAGCTCTACTGCCTTAGCTTTAGGTCAAGTGAATACAATGATGTCATCTGCTGTATTTGCTCGCAATATTTCTTCTTTAAAAACACAGCGATTGTCTTTGTCTGAAAGGAAGCCAATACCAGGCAAATCGATGCCTTTTAATATTTCTAAATTAAAAGAAGCTTACCGTTTTGCGAGAATAATTAATCATATTCAAGGATTTAATTTAATAGAAGCTGCTTCCAAAAAGTATAATTGGAATTATAAGCCTTCTGAGATTGCTCGAGTTTGGACCCAAGGATGTATTATAAGATCGAGCTTGATGGAAGAGTTAAAAAATTCATTCACAAGTGAAAATTCTTTACTTAAAAATTCAAAATTACTAGATTCATTAAGTAAATCAGAACCAGATATAGCTGATTTCATACATTATAGTATTGATCAAAAAATAGCTTTAGATAGTTATTCTTCTGCATATAATTATTGGATAGCTCTATGTACAGAAAATCTCCCTGCAAATCTTATTCAAGCTCAGCGTGATTTCTTTGGGGCGCATACATACCAAAGAGTTGATAAGCCTTTAGACCAATTTTTTCACACCCAATGGTAGCCTTATGATTGATTATCATCTTCTTTTCTCAATCCTATTAAGTGTTAGTTTTTTAATCATTTTAATATTAAGGTTCAAGCTTCAACCCTTTCTCGCTCTTCTTATTTCAAGTATTTTGGTTGGTCTTCTAGCGGGCGTTCCTCCTTTAGAGATTATTGAAACCGTAAAAATAGGCATGGGGTCTACACTAGGGTTTGTTGCTGTAGTAGTTGGTTTAGGTGCTATGTTTGGCGCTATTCTTGAACATTCAGGAGGAGCTGAAGCACTAGCCCAATATTTGCTTCAGAAGTTTGGTAAAAAAAATGCTCCTTGGGCCCTTATGATTACTGGATTTTTCATAGCCATCCCTGTCTTTTTTGATGTTGCTTTTATTATTTTAATTCCATTGGTATATTCCTTACAGCGAAAGTCTAAAAAGTCTTTGCTTTTGTATGCTATTCCACTACTTGCTGGTCTAGCTATTACTCATGCTTTTATTCCTCCAACCCCAGGTCCTGTTGCTGTAGCAGACATTTTAAATGCAGATTTAGGTTGGGTTATTTTAGTTGGGTTTATTGTTGGGGTACCTACAGCAATAATAAGTGGTCCTGTTTTTGGAAAATTTATAGCTTCTAGAATTTTTGTTGAGGCTCCCAAGCTAGTTTTAGAGAAAAAAGATTTGCAATTTCCTTCAATTCGATTGATTTTATTCATTATTGGAACTCCAATCATATTAATTGTCTTTAATACCTTAATAAATGGAACTATAGGTAGAGGACTTAATTGGTCTGAGAGTACCATTGCTTGGATTCAAATGGTTGGACATCCTTTTTCAGCATTGATCTTAGCCAATTTAATGGCGTGGTATTTATTAGGAATAAAACGTGGAGTCTCTAAATCAATTCTATCTAGTATTACAACGGCTTCATTAGCCCCTGCAGGTGTGATTATTTTATTGACTGGTGCTGGTGGCGTATTTAAGCAAATGCTAATAAGTACTGGTACGGGAGAAATGCTAGCAAATTATTTTTCAAGCATTGGACTTAGTCTACTCCTCTTTGCCTTTATAGCTGCTGCATCTGTTCGTGTCTTACAAGGATCTTCTACCGTTGCAATGATTACTGCAGCAGGAATTACCTCATCACTTATTACAGAACCATTAGGAGAATTTCACACAGCACTTCTTGTTATTGCAATCGCTGCAGGAGCTTCTATTCTGTCTCATGTAAATGATAGTGGCTTTTGGTTGGTGAGCAATTATCTTGGCCTTTCAGAAAAAGACACTTTTCGAAGTTGGTCAATAATGACTACAATTCTGGCATTTACAGGACTTAGTGTAGTTCTTATTCTTTCACTTTTTATTTAAATTTGATATCTTTTAGCATTTATAGAACTGATTCTAAAATAATATAAATCAATATTAAATATTCTATCTAGTGTATTCAAATCAAATAATTTCAAATTATGGACAAAAAGCATCGAAATTAGCTCCTCAAGTGGTGGTTATAAATAAAATTTAGATTTAGCTTTGATAATATAATTTCAAATGAACAATAAAATTATAATAACGGATGTTTTGGTTAAAGATGTCCGATTTCCTACCAGCAAGACACTGGATGGGTCAGATGCCATGAATCCGGACCCGGATTATTCAGCAGCATATGTAATATTAAAAACCAACCATCCTGATGGATTTGATGGTCATGGATTAACCTTTACCATTGGTAGGGGTAATGAGCTTTGTGCTGCGGCCATTCATTCATTGGCACCCTTGGTAATAGGAAAATCTTTGGAGAGCTTTACTGCAAATATGGGGGCATTTTGGAAGATGATTACGGGTGATAGTCAATTGCGTTGGTTGGGACCGGAAAAAGGGGTAATTCATTTGGCTACTGGTGCAGTGGTCAACGCCGTTTGGGACCTCTATGCAAAAGTGGAAAAGAAACCGCTCTGGAAACTATTGGCTGACATGACACCGGAAGAATTGGTGTCCTGTATAGATTTCACTTACATTACCGACGCCATTACACCAGATGAAGCCTTGGCCTTACTCGAGAATAAAGCGGCCACCAAGCAGGAACGGATTAACAAATTAGTGCAGGATGGATACCCGGCATATACCACTTCAGCAGGATGGCTTGGTTATTCAGACGATAAAATGAGGAGATTGTGTAAGGAAGCCAAAGCAGCTGGATTTAAACACATGAAAATAAAGGTAGGATCAGATTTAAAAGACGATATGCGTCGGGCCGCAATAATCCGAGAAGAGATTGGTGATAACCTAAAACTAATGATGGATGCCAACCAGAAATGGGGTGTTGATGAGGCTATATCAAATATGGCGGAACTTAAAAAGTTTGATCCATGGTGGATAGAGGAACCAACCAGTCCAGATGATATATTGGGGCATGCTAAAATTGCTAAAGCGGTATATCCCATAAAAGTGGCTACAGGGGAGCATTGTCAGAACAGGGTTATGTTTAAGCAATTAATGCAGGCTGAAGCCATAGGAATTTGTCAGATAGATAGCTGCAGGGTAGGCGGGGTTAATGAGAATTTGGCCATCCTTTTAATGGCAGCAAAATTTGGCATACCAGTTTGTCCACATGCTGGAGGAGTAGGACTATGTGAATATGTACAACATTTGTCCATGATCGATTTTATTGCAATAAGCGGCTCCTTGGAAAACCGTATAATTGAATATGTGGATCATTTACACGAACATTTTTATGACCCAGTTGTTATAGAGAATGGAGCCTATATGCCTCCTTCCATGCCAGGTTACAGCATTACCATGAAGGAACAATCCTTGGAAGACTATAGTTTCCCTAATGGAATTGTTTGGCAGAAAGAATCCAAAGTTAAATTACAGGAAATTAAATAATAAGAATAATTAAAGACCAATGATCTAACAATATTATGTCACTTTTTAGTTTAGAAAACAAAACAGCAATTGTAACCGGTGGTGCCAGTGGTATTGGCGAGGCCATTTCCAGAGCTTTTTCAGGTCAGGGCGCACATGTTCACATTTTGGAATTTAATACGGAAAACGGCGATCGTGTGGTCAAAGAGATAGTGGCCTTAGGTGGAAAGGCTACTCTTCATGCCTGCGATGTCTCCAATAATTCCCAGGTCTCCAAAATCATATCGGCAATTGGGAAAAAACAATATATCAATATTTTAGTGAACAATGCAGGAATAGCCCATGTGGGAAATTTGGAAGGGACTGCGGAAGAGGATATGGATCGCATTTATAATGTAAACATTAAAGGGGTTTATAATTGTATGCATGCCGTTATAACTAAGATGAAAGAGAAAGGTGGGGTTATTTTAAATATGGCTTCCATTGCTTCCTCGGTAGGGATTTCAGATCGATTTGCCTATTCCATGTCCAAAGGAGCCGTGCTCACCATGACTTATTCTGTGGCCAAGGATTATTTGGGCCATGGAATTCGTTGTAATAGCATTTCCCCTGCAAGAATCCACACCCCTTTTGTAGACGGATTTATTAAAAAAAATTATCCAGGTAAAGAAGCAGAAATGTTCGAGAAGCTTTCCAAAACTCAACCTATAGGAAGGATGGGGAAACCAGAGGAAGTGGGTAATTTGGCAGTTTATCTTTGTTCGGACGAGGCCTGTTTTATAACAGGAACCAATTTTCCTATTGATGGGGGGTATATAAAATTGAACGGATAGGGTTAATTTGAAAATAGATCAATAGAATATTTATTTTTAGAAACTAGAAATACAATAAAGGAGACAAATGAAACAAATAGAAGTACTTGTACTAATACTAATTGGGTTTACATTTTTCAATTGTCAAGAACATAAAAATATTCGAGAATCCAATGACCTATGGTATGCACAACCAGCGGCCAAATGGATGGAGGCCCTACCTGTAGGAAATGGTCGTTTAGGAGCTATGGTATTTGGAGACCCTCAAAATGAAAGGATTCAGCTTAATGAAGACTCTATGTGGCCCGGAGGTCCAGATTGGGGCAATTTCAAAGGATCTCCAGAGGATTTGGAGCATTTTAGAAAATTATTGAGGGAGGGGAAACCTCACAAGGTAGATGCATCTTATATGGATAAGTTTTCCTATAAAACGGTAATTAGATCCCATCAGACTATGGGCGATCTTTTTATCAATTTTAAAGGAGAAAAGAAGGTAGAAAACTATAAAAGATTTTTAAACCTAAACGATGCCTTGGTTGAAGTCAATTATACCAGTAATGGTGTCATGTTTTCCGAAAAAGTTTTTTCTTCCAAGGTAGATGACGTTTTGGTAATTCAATTGAGCACTTCTGCCGAGGGAGGAATGAATTTTGACTTAAAATTAGATCGACCGGAAGATCACGGTCATAAAACCATAACTACTACAAATCCCTCTGATTCTGAGATCAGTATGATGGGAATGGTGACTCAATTTGGCGGTAAAAAGGAATCCCAACCCCTGGAGATAGATTATGGAGTTAAATTTGAGACCAGGCTCAAAGTCCTAAATACCTCGGGCCAAGTGATCGCCAAGAATGGATCCCTTTCTTTGGAAGGGGTAAAGGAGGCTACCATTTATATTGTGTGCAACACTTCCTTTTACTCGGATGATTATGTAACTAGAAATAATAAAACCTTAAAAAGTTTGGAAGGGCAAACCTTTTCAAAATTATTGGACAGGCATATTGCAGATTATACAGGCTTGTATGGTCGAGTTTTTTTTAAGTTGGAGGGCAAGGAATTGGACTCCCTTCCTACTGATGTTAGGTTAAAAAGAATAAAAGAAGGTAATGAGGATCCCGATTTGGCAGCAAAATTATTCCAATATGGACGTTATCTGCTGATAGCTTCTTCAAGGCCTGGAACCAATCCTGCAAACCTTCAAGGTATTTGGAACGAGCATACAGAGGCGCCTTGGAATGCTGATTATCATCTCAACATCAACTTGCAAATGAATTATTGGCCAGCTGAAGTGACCAACCTATCGGAATTGCATATGCCACTGTTCGATTATGGGGATCGCTTACTGGAACGTGGAAAAATAACAGCCAAGGAACAATACGGGATTAAACGTGGCGCGGTGCTTCATCATGCCACCGATCTATGGGCGGCTCCTTGGATGCGTGCCGAAACGCCTTATTGGGGCGCATGGATACACGGTGGTGGCTGGCTTTCCCAACATTATTGGGAACATTATAGATTTACACATGATAAGGTCTTTCTCCAAGAACGCGCATATCCATTTCTAAAATCGATAAGCGAGTTTTATTTGGATTGGTTACAGAAAGATGAAATTAGTGGAAAATGGATTTCTTACCCTGAAATGTCCCCCGAAAACTCCTATTTGGCAGCAGATGGAAAATCGGCTTCCATGTCCCTAGGGACTGCTATGGGGCATCAAATTATAGCTGAGGTCTTTGAGAATACTTTGGCAGCTTCACAAGTTTTGGGGGTAGAGGATGTTTTTGTCAAGGAGGTGAAGGCAAAATTGCAAAATCTTTACCCAGGGGTGAACATTGGGAAAGATGGTAGGGTCTTGGAATGGAATCAGGAATATGGGGAAGCGGAAAAAGGACATCGTCATATGTCGCATCTTTATGCATTACACCCAGGGGATGCTATTACCTCAAAGGATAAAGAGGCCTTTGCTGCGGCCCAAAAAACTATCGACTTCCGTCTGCAACACGGGGGTGCGGGTACAGGATGGAGTAGGGCTTGGATGATCAATTTTAACGCACGCTTGCTGGACCCCGAGTCGGCCCGGGATAACATCAATAAATTTATGCAGATTTCCATCGCGGATAATTTGTTTGACGAGCATCCACCGTTTCAAATAGACGGTAATTTTGGATATACTGCAGCAGTAGCAGAACTGTTGTTGCAATCGCATGAAGGATTCCTTAGACTTTTGCCTACATTGCCAGAGAATTGGGGTATGGGTTCAATTAATGGTTTGGTGGCCCGCGGTAATATTATAGTTGATATGGTGTGGAAGAAGGGCAATTTGGAAAAAGCGGGTCTATTGGCTAAAAAAAATACAGAAATCAAGTTAGTTTATGGTAATGCAAATACGATTATAAACTTAAAAAAAGATGAAAAAATTTGGTTGAATTCCGAGTTGAAAATAGTCGATTAAACCTCCAATATTCGATGCAATTGTATTTCTTAAGGTAGCGTATATACCCCATTTATTGATGGGTTTATCACAGAGTCTGACTATGTAATTGATGACGAATTTATAAAATAAACGGAAAATAAAATATACGACATGAAATTAATAAGATTTGGAGCCGTAGGGAAAGAAAAAGCAGGCATTCAATTAGCAAACGGAACAAAATTAGACGTATCAGCTTTTGGCACAGACTATAATGAAGATTTTTTTGGAAGCAATGGCATAGAAAAATTAAGCGTTTGGTTAAAAAAAAATGAAATAAATTGCCCAGTAATAAAAGACAATGTACGTTTAGGAACTCCTTTAACCAGACCCTCAAAAATTGTTTGTGTTGGCTTAAACTATGCACAACATGCTGCCGAGGCAGGTATGGAAATTCCAAAAGAACCTGTGTTATTTTTTAAATCAACCACTGCTCTTATTGGTCCAAATGACGACGTCATTATTCCAAAAGGAAGTGAAAAATCTGATTGGGAAGTAGAATTAGCCATCGTAATTGGGAAAAAAGCATCTTATGTTGAAGAAGCAAATGCTTTTGACCATATAGCTGGTTATGTGCTACATAACGATGTGAGCGAACGTGCTTTTCAATTAGAACGTTCGGGACAATGGTGTAAAGGTAAGGGCTGTGATACTTTTGCCCCTATAGGTCCATTTATTGCTACTAAAGATGAAATTAAAGACCCAAATAATTTAAACCTCTGGTTAAAATTGAATGGTAAATTCATGCAAAATAGTTCAACATCAGATTTTATTTTTAACGTGCAGCATGTGGTTAGCCATATTAGTCAATTTATGACTCTATTACCAGGAGATATTATTTCTACAGGAACTCCATTTGGTGTAGGGCTAGGTTTAAACCCACCAATGTATTTAAAAGAAGGCGATGTTATGGAGTTGGGTATTGAAGGTTTGGGAGTATCGAGACAAGTTTGTAGAAATTATAAAGCTTAGTCATGATTATTGACAGTCATCAGCATTTTTGGAAATACAATCCCTTAAAAAATTCTTGGATTGATGAGTCCATGAAAATTATTCAAAAAGATTTTCTTCCAAAAGATTTAAAATCCATTTTAGAAATTAATAAAGTTGATGGCTGTATAGCTATACAAACAGACCAATCTGAAGAAGAAACAAGATTCTTATTACAATGTGCAGAAAAAAATCCGTTTATTAAAGGTGTTGTAGGATGGGTTAATTTAAGAGAAGATGATGTTGAAGAACGACTAGAATTTTTCTCTAAAAACAAACTTTTAAAAGGAGTTCGTCATATAGTTCAGGCTGAAAAAAAAGATTTTGTTTTAAGAAAAGATTTTAAAAATGGGATAAGCAAATTAGAACAATTTGGATTGATTTATGATATTTTAATTTTTCCACATCAGTTAGAATCTGTGATTGCTTTAGTTAACAAGTTTCCAAATCAAAAGTTTGTATTAGACCATTTAGCAAAACCCAATATAAAAGACAGCAAAATTGAAAACTGGAGTGTTTTAATAAAAGCGTTAGCAAAAGCACCAAATGTATTTTGTAAAATATCAGGTATGGTAACAGAAGATGATTTAGAACATTGGAAACCATCAAATTTTGCACCTTATTTAGATGTCATTTTTAACACGTTTGGTATTGATAGAGTTATGTATGGTTCAGATTGGCCAGTATGTTTGTTAGCCGCCGGCTATACCCAGCAATTCAGTATAATAAAAGACTACATATCAAAATTTTCAAAAGAAGAAAAAGCAAAAATATTAGGTAATAATGCAATACACATCTATAACTTATAAACTATGGATTTAAAATTAAAAAATAAGGTCATTATAGTAACGGGGGGATCTAAAGGCATTGGAAACGGGATTTGTAATGTTTTAGCAAGAGAGGGTGCCATTCCTATTATTATTGGAAGAAATAAAGAAAACATTTTACTGGCTGTAAAAACTATTGAAAATAATGGATATAAAGCTTCTTATGCTTTTGCAGAATTAACAAAACCTGAAGACTGTAAAGTTGCTGTTGAAAAAGTAGTAAAGGAATTTGGACGTATAGATGGTTTGGTAAATAATGCAGGTATCAACGATGGTGTTGGCCTAGAAAATGGCTCATATGAAGGGTTTATGGAGTCTATTAAAAAAAACCTAGCCCATTATTATTTAATGGCACATCATGTCTTGCCAGAACTTAAAAAAAGCAAAGGGACAATTGTAAATATTGGTTCTAAAACATCTTTAACAGGACAAGGGGGAACCTCTGGGTATGCCGCTGCTAATGGTGGTCGTAATGCCTTAACAAGAGAATGGGCCGTAGAATTGCTGCAATATAAAATAAGAGTCAATGCAGTAATTGTAGCCGAATGCTATACCCCATTATATGAACGATGGATTAAAACTTTTAACAATCCAGAAGAAAAATTAAAGGCAATTACACGCAATATCCCTCTAGAAAATAGAATGACCACTACCAATGAAATTGCAGATATGGTTGCCTTTTTACTCTCAGAAAAATCAAGTCATACAACGGGACAACTCATTTTTGTAGATGGCGGATATACGCATTTAGATCGGGCATTAACATAATATATAATAGACATGCAAAATATTCCAGTGGTATCAAAAAAATTAATCATCCCTTTTATTTTAGTAAGCTCTCTATTTGCCCTTTGGGGTTTTGCTAACGCCGTAACAGACCCTATGGTCCAAGCTTTTAAAAAGGTATTAGAGCTTTCTAATTCTGAAGCTGCATGGGTACAAATGGCATTTTATGGCGGCTATTTTTGTATGGCATTACCAGCAGCTATGTTTATGAGAAAGTATTCTTATAAAGTAGGTATTTTAATTGGTTTGGGTTTATATGCTTCAGGTGCACTTTTATTTTACCCAGCAGCTCAGTCTGAAAGTTTTATATTTTTTTGCCTTGGGTTATATGTTTTAACTTTTGGTTTGGCTTTTTTAGAAACAGCTGCAAATCCATATATTTTAGCTATGGGGGCGAAAGAAACAGCTACCCAGCGTTTAAATTTAGCACAAGCTTTTAATCCAGTAGGGCTAATAGCTGGCTTGTTTGTAGCGCAACAATTCGTTTTAAAAAATTTACAATCAGATGATATTACAAATTTTAGTGCTCTAGATGAAGCTTCAAAAATGCTAATAAAAACATCAGACTTAATAGTTATTCGTAACCCTTATGTTATTTTAGGAATAGTAATCATAGCTGTCTCTGTTTTGTTTATAGTTCAAAAAATGCCACAATCAAAAGAAGATGGGAGTATGCCAAGAATTGGTGAAACTTTTGTGACACTTTCAAAAAACAAAAAATACATTTTGGGCGTATTAGCACAAATTTCATATGTAGGCGCTCAAATTATGTGCTGGACCTATATTTATCAATATGCAGAAGGCATCGGTATGGATAGTGTTACCGCTGGGTATTATCAAATGGCTGCTTTTATATTATTCACTATAGGTCGTCTCTTTGGAGCTTACCTACTACGTTTCATAAGCTCAGGTAAATTATTAATGTATTTTGCTTTTGTTTCTGTATTATTTTCTTTGGGAGCTATATTTGTTCAAGGCATTTTTGGACTATATAGTTTAGTCGCCATTTCATTTTTCATGTCTTTAATGTTTCCAACTATTTATGGTATTGCTTTAGGTGGTTTAACCGAAGAACAATCAAAAGTAGGGTCAGCAGGTTTAGTTATGGCTATAGTTGGAGGTGCCTTAATGCCTAAATTACAAGGAATGATAATTGATACGGGTGGAAATGGAGTCGCAGACACTAAAATATTAGGAGTGACTGAAGTTAACTTTTCATTTATTTTACCATTGCTATGTTTTGTTTATATTGCTTGGTATGGTTTAAGAGTCTTTAAAAGACATGAAGCTAAAGATTATGTTTTATACAACGCTAAGTAAAAATGGAAAAATCAAAACGTTATTGTTTGGCTTTAGATTTGATAGACGACCCTATACTTATAGCCAAATATAAAAAATATCATGAAGAGGTTTGGCCAGAAATTACAAAAAGCCTTATTTATTCTGGGATTGAAAATGCTGAAATTTATTGTGTAAGCAATCGCTTATTCATGATTTTAGAAGTTAACGATTCATTTTCTTTTGAAAAAAAGGCAGAAATGGATTCCAAAAACTTAGAAGTTAAAGATTGGGAAACCTTAATGTGGAACTATCAACAAGTGCTTCCTATTTCAAAACCTGGAGAAAAGTGGTTACTAATGGAGAAGATATACCAACTAAAACATAATATTTAAGTATGGATTTAACAATAAATCCCAAGTATCCTTCTGTAGCGGATTTAAGAAACAGAGCTATGGTAAAAATGCCAAAGTTTGCTTTTGAATATTTAGATGGAGGATGTAATGAAGATATCAACTTAGATAAAAATCGCAAGGATCTTCAGAAAATAGAATTAATGCCGCAATACTTATCAAAGTTTGATAAATCTGATATAAAAACAGAACTATTTGGTCATACTTATGATGCTCCTTTCGGGATTGCGCCAGTTGGCTTACAAGGTTTAATGTGGCCAAATTCGACAGAAATATTAGCAAAAGCAGCAATAAATCATAATATACCTTTTATTCTAAGTACAGTTACCACATCTAGTATAGAAAGCATTGCAGAAATAACAGAAGGGAAATCTTGGTTTCAACTATATCATCCAGCAGAAGAAAGAGTAAAAAGAGACTTAATCGCAAGAGCTGCTGTTGCTGGGACAGATGTATTAGTTATTTTAGCGGATGTGCCCACTTTTGGGTACAGACCTCGTGATATTCGAAATGGTTTAGCAATGCCGCCAAAAATGAGCATTAAAAATATTATAGAAGTTTTAAAAAAACCGAATTGGGCTATTCAAACCTTAATTCATGGACAACCAGTTTTTAAAACCTTAGAACCATATATGCCTAAAAAATTGAATTTAAAAAAATTAGGGGAATTTATGGATGTTACTTTTTCAGGCCGTCTAAATGAAGATAGAATAGCGTCTATAAGAGATCAATGGAAAGGGAAATTGGTTATTAAGGGTGTTGTAAGCGAAGAAGACACACAAAAAGCTATTAGCTTAGGTGTAGATGGTTTAATCGTATCTAATCATGGGGGGCGCCAATTGGACGCTGGTCAGTCTTCAATTGTACCTATGACATATTTATCAAAAAAATACAAACACCAAATAAAAATCATGGTAGATTCTGGTTTACGAGGTGGTCCAGATATTGCTAGAGCAATGGCTAGTGGAGCAGAGTTTACGTTTATGGGGAGAAGTTTTATGTATGGGGTAGGCGCTTTAGGAAAACAAGGTGGAAATCACACTATTTCTCTAATGAAACGAGAATTTCAACAAGTTATGGAGCAATTGTGTTGCGAAAAAACTTCAAACTTAGAAAATCATCTTATTTAAAATGCTCACTCAACATATATGTATCATTTAGGACTAGATATTGGAAGCTCATTTATTAAAATTGCCTTAGTGAATGCATCAACAAGTAAAAGTATTGGAGTGATTACAGAGCCAGAGACAGAAATGTCTATGGAAGCTTTAAAGAATGGATGGGCAGAACAAAGTCCCGAAGATTGGTGGCGTTATGTGTGTAGCGGTATTGCAAGGTTAAGCCTAAAGTACAAAATAAGTACGACCGATATTTCCGGTATCGGCATTTCATATCAAATGCATGGTCTAGTGCTAATTGATAAAGATGGCAATGCCTTGAGAAAATCAATAATTTGGTGTGACAGTAGGGCCGTGGTAATTGGTCAAAATGCCTTTGATGAAATCGGTTCCGAACTCTGCAACACTCATTTGTTAAATTCGCCAGCAAACTTTACCGCTTCCAAATTAAAATGGGTTAAAGAAAATGAACCCGAAATTTACGGTCAGATATTTAAAATGATGCTACCGGGCGATTATATAGCCTATAAGTTGTCAGGGGTTATAAATACAACCGTTTCTGGTCTTTCCGAAGCTATACTCTGGGATTTTAAAAAGGATGAAGTAGCAGATGTTTTGTTAGAGTATTACGGCTTGGAAAAAAACATGATTCCAGATATAGTCGATACCTTTTCCATACAGTCAAACGTTAATAAAAAAGGTTCAGGTGAAAGTGGACTTAAAGTTGGCACTCCTATTTTGTATAGGGCTGGAGACCAACCTAACAATGCATTGACCTTGAATGTTTTAAAGCCAGGAGAAGTAGCTGCTACTGGAGGCACTTCTGGTGTAGTATATGCCGTGACAGATAATTTATCGGTTCAGGAAACTTCTCGAGTAAACAACTTTGCACATGTAAATTATTCTCCAGGTAAACCTATAAGAATTGGCAAACTATTATGTATAAACGGGGCTGGTATTCAATACAGATGGCTATTGAACAACCTCGATGTTGAGTCCTATCACGAAATGAATACGTTGGCAAATAAAGTGCCGGTTGGTTCAGACGGAATAGTATTAATCCCTTTTGGTAATGGAGCAGAGCGAATGCTTAACAATAAGGAAGTTGGTACACGTGTAATTAATCTTAACTTGAATAATCATGGTAAAGGACATTTGTGTAGGGCAGCACTAGAAGGGATCGCGTTCTCTTTTGTCTATGGAATGGAAATCATGAAATCGGATGGTATTAAGGTCAGCGTAATGCGAGCAGGTAACGATAATCTTTTTCGTTCTGAAATTTTCTCCACAACGGTTGCTACACTTATTGGTTATGATATAGAAATTTATAATACTACCGGTGCAATCGGCGCAGCTAGGGCAGCGAATTTATATAAAGGAGATTTTGAAGCATTTGGCAAAGCGATATTAGATAATGATTATCTAATGACCTTTAGCCCAAAGGCAGACAAGGAGGCATACCAAGAGGCCTACAATACTTGGAAAAATGAATTAGAATTAACTTTAAAAAATTAATAAAATCAGCATAATGGCAAACAAGGAATATTTTAAAGGGATAGATAAAATTAAATTTGAAGGAAAGGAATCCGACAATCCATTGGCCTTTAAATATTATAATTCGGATCAAGTTTTAGCAGGTAAGACCATGAGAGATCATTTTAAATTTTCGACCGCTTATTGGCATACATTCTGTGGGCAAGGTTCTGATCCATTCGGTCCTGGTACACAAAGTTTTGAGTGGGATAAATCTTCAGACGCAATACAAGCGGCAAAAGACAAGGCTGATGCAGCTTTTGAGTTTTTTGAAAAAATAGGATTTGATTATTTCTGTTTTCATGATTTTGATTTGATCCAAGAGGGATCAACTTTTTCGGAATCTGAAAAAAGACTTTCAACAATTACCGATTACATAAAGGAAAAGCAAAAAGAAACGAGCAAAAAATTACTTTGGGGTACGGCCAACTGTTTTTCTAACCCTAGGTATATGAACGGGGCAGCTACAAATCCAGATTTTAAGGTATTGGCAAGGGCCGGTGGTCAAATCAAATTGGCATTAGATGCAACTATTGCTTTAGGTGGTGAGAACTACGTTTTTTGGGGTGGTCGTGAAGGTTATATGTCTCTTTTGAATACCGATTTGGGTCGTGAATTAGACCATATGGGACAATTTCTAGCAATGGCTAGAGATTATGCAAGAAGCCAAGGATTCAAGGGAAATTTCTTTATTGAACCAAAACCAATGGAGCCTATGAAGCATCAGTATGATTTTGATTGCGCTACAGCCATAGGGTTTCTAAAAGATTACGGGTTGGAAAATGATTTTAAAATGAACATTGAGGTAAATCACGCTACTTTGGCGCAACATACCTTCCAACATGAAATAGCAGTTGCTTCAAAAGCAGGAATGTTAGGTAGTATAGACGCTAACAGAGGTGATTATCAAAATGGATGGGATACCGATCAGTTTCCAAATAATATTCAAGAAACAACAGAAGCAATGTTAGTTTTCTTGATAGCCGGAGGTTTGCAAGGTGGTGGTGTTAATTTTGATGCTAAAATCAGAAGAAACAGCACAGACTTGGAAGATGTATTTCATGCACATATTGGTGGAGCAGATACTTTTGCTAGAGCATTAATTACGGCGGATAAAATTATTTCTTCATCTTCTTACAACTCCCTTCGTGAAAAAAGATATAGCTCGTTTGATGCTGGAAAAGGAAAGGATTTTGAGAACGGTAAATTAGATTTAAAAGACCTTTACGCTATAGCAAAAGATAATGGAGAGTTAGAATTACTGAGTGGTAAACAAGAATTGTTTGAAAACATCATCAATCAATATATATAATTATAAAGAAAGTAATATTAAGAGACGTTGCCGGCCATTTTAAAATTCGCTATAACGGTCTTGATAAAATGTATTTCAATGTATTTTATCTTTTATTATAGCCTTTTTACTGAGTTTTGGCGGTTTTCTATGTTTCGTCCCTTGTTCGTAGGCATACGAAAGTTTAATTAATGTAGGCTCATCGTACATTCTTCCCAGAAATTGGAGCCCTGCTGGTAGATTACCAGGACTAAAACCCATAGGAACAGTAAAGGCAGGCTGTCCTGTATGTGGGGCAATAACTTGGCTATTATCTCCCATATACTCCTCCCTAAAGTGATTAATACTGGCAGGTTTGTTATTCCAAGAGGGATAGACAATAGCATCCAATTTTAATGAGTCCATCACAGCCTCAATGGCCTCTCTAAAAGCAATTCTGTTTAAGTCATGATAAGCATCTAAGCATCCCTTATTTGAATCTTCCCTTCGGCCACTTGCTGTACTATATTGTAATAGTAGTTCTTTAGCGTATTCGGAGTTAGTGCCAATTCTAATAATATCTTTCAAAGTTTTAACCGTATCTCTTTTCACATAGGTAGCCAAAAAGGACTCCACATCTGTTTGGAAGGTATCGCACCATTGGTTTTGTCTCAAGGTTTTAAAATCAGGAATTACAAGGGGATCAATAATTTCCGCACCCAATGAATCTAAATCTGAGATAGCTTTTTCAAACAGAACCTTGATTTCTGGGTCGATCTTATAATCACTTAATTCTCTAAGTATTCCTATTTTAGCTCCTTCTAAGCCATTTTTAACTAAATATTGTGTGTAGTTTTTGAGTGTTTTACCTACAGAGTTGTTGGTGATAGGATCTTTTGAATCAACACCTAACATCACTTCCATAATCCGCGTGGCATCTTCAACAGTTCGGCACATTGGTCCCACTACATCGTTTCTTAAAAACAATGGAACAATTCCTTCTCTACTGATTAGACCAAGTGTAGTCCTAAATCCAACCAATGCATTATGAGAAGATGGTCCTCGAATAGAATTCCCAGTATCAGTACCTAATCCTCCAAGGGCAAGGTTAGCAGCTATGGCTGCAGCTGTTCCGCCACTAGATCCTGCAGGTACGTAATTTAGATTGTAAGGATTGCGTGTGGTGCCGCCAGTAGAGCTTTCAGAGTGCATTGGGGAAAAGGCCCATTCAGCCATATTGGATTTCGCTAGTATAATTGCCCCTGCCTTCACTAATTGATTAATCACAAAAGCATTTTCTTTTGGAATAAAATCTTGAAGAGCAAAAGATCCTGCCGTGGTTGGGAGTCCAATAGCATTAATATTGTCTTTTATGACAATTGGGATACCGTGAAGCGGTCGTAAAACTTTTGTCTTTTGGTATTCTTCATCAAGGGCTTGAGCAATCTTTCGTGCATTTGGATTTATGATGGTAATAGCATTGATTTCATCATCAACTTCGCCAATGGCAGATATATAGGCATCAACTAATTTTTGACTGTTGTAAGAATCATCGGCATATGCCTTGTGAATGTCATTAATTGTCAGTTCCTCTAAATTTATATTTTCTTGTTGATCAGTCAATTGGCATGAACTGACGCAGAAAACTAGAACAGTAAAAGTTAAAAAGATATTAAGTTTATTCATTTTATCAATTGGCTATAACCTAGGGAGATTCGGTTCTGTCTTATCTGTAAATTTATGTTAATATTTGCGATAAATTTAATGGAAATAGAAAAATATGTATGCTGATATCTACGTTTTTTAAGTTCGCTACAAGAGTCTAAAAATAGTCCTAATTATGATAAATGAGACAAAACCAATTTTTATCTTTTCTCTAAACTAGATGCAACAGAACCCAAGGAAAAGAAATTGCAGGAAAAAAAGAAATTTCTATCTTTGGACTGCCAGATTTAATACCATCAATGAGAGTCGTTGATTACTAAGGATGGTAAATTAAACATTACAAAAAAAATCTATAATTCAAAGCAAATCATGAAAACTAGGATACTTTTAATTGCTATTATTTTATTTTCAATAACAAGTTGTGATTTTGTTAAAAAAGAAAATTCTAAAATCATTGAAGGAGAAATAGTTCATACAGTATATTTTTGGCTGAATAATCCGGATAATCCTGAAGAAGTTGCCTTATTTGAAAAAGCAATAAAAAAGCTAATGAATAAAAATGATTTAGCGGTAAAAATGCATTTAGGTAAACCCGCAAGTACGGCTAAAAGAGATGTTGTTGATAATTCTTATAATTATTGTTTAATTTTTACTTTCTCATCTCTAATAGATCAGAAATTATACCAAGATCTTCCAAGTCATTTGATTTTTATTGATAAAGCGAAACACCTTTGGAAAAAAGTTCAGGTTTACGATTCAATGAATGAGTCTATTTAGGGGACCCTCAAGCTTTTACATATATTTCTTCATAAAACGAAACGATTTTATTGATGTCAAACCATTGATAAATACCAGTAGCCTTAAAAACACAGTATACGTTTACATTTCTTTTTTTTTACAGTTCAATTCATTCACTAACTTACCGTAATTCCTCCATCAATATTGATGGTGCTACCCGTTATAAATGAAGAGTTTTCAGATATTAAAAATAACGCTAATTTGGCAATATCTTCAGGGGTGCCCAGTCTTTTCAACAAAGTGGAATCAGCTGCATCTTTTACTGCTTTCTCCGGAACTTGAAACGCTTTGGCAGAAGCCCATATCAAAGGGGTGTCTACTGGACCTGGGCATATGGCATTCGCCCTGATTAAAGGACCATATTCTGCCGCTAATTGTCTTATTAAGGCTACCTGTCCAGCTTTGGATGTGCAATAAGCCGGATGTTTCGGAAAGGCCTTGAACGCGGCAATGGAAGAATTTGCAAGAATAATTCCAAACTTATTCTTAACCATATGCGGCAAAGCATATTTGGCTAGGTAAAAAAGAGCGTTTAGATTAATGTCCATTATGTCGTGCCATTTTTCAATTGACAAAGAGATTACATCGCCCAATCCCAAAATCCCTGCATTGGCTACGATTGTATCCAGCTTTCCGTACTTTTCCAATGCCAGTTCAACCAAATTTTCATTGGTCTTTGGACTTCCAATGTTTCCATAAACTATATGGACTTCAGGATTTATTTTTTTTAACACTTTAAGGAGCTGCGAACCTTTTTTTCTATTCCTTCCACTTAGGATCAAATTCGCATTTTCCTTGGCAAAAAGAATGGCCATTGCTTTTCCTATTCCGCTAGTAGCACCTGTCACTATTATTACACGGTTAGCCAACAATCCTTTCTTATGATGGTATTCTTTGTCTTCCATTTATTTTTTTAATAAGGGCATTGTGTTTTCGAAGCACTATGTTTCTTATAAACCAATTGTTTATAAATCAATCTCTCTCTATGTATAAAAGTGTAGTCAACTTTAAAAGGCTAGATTGGAGTTGTACTATTTTCAAAATACATTACAGCAAAATCGATTATTTGAGAATCTCCTTAATTTCATCAAGTTCGTTCGTGCTAAAGGCCAAGTTTTCCAACGCCTTTACATTATCGAGTATCTGTTGCGTTTTGCTTACACCAATCAAAACAGTGGATACTCGCTCATCCTTTAAAAGCCATGCTAGTGCCATTTGAGCTAAGTTTTGTCCTCTTGTTTCTGCAATAGCATTCAATTTTTTTACTTTTCCCAATATATCAGATGTAATCTCCTCTTTTTTCAAATACCTGCCATCTTTAATCGCTCTTGAATCTTTTGGAAATCCTTCTAGATATTTATTTGTGAGCACACCCTGATGCAAAGGTGAAAATGCAATAGAGCCTATGCCTTTATCCCCTAAAACATCCAACAATCCATCCTCGGCCCATCTATCGAACATATTATACCTTGGTTGGTGAATCAATAAAGGTGTTCCTAAATCCTTTAAAATGGCATGGGCCCGTTCCGTGTCTTCTGCACTATACTGTGATATACCCACATACAATGCTTTGCCCTGTTGTACACATTGATGCAATGCCCCCATGGTCTCTTCCAAAGGTGTATGAGTATCACGGCGATGGCTGTAGAAAATATCCACATAATCCAACCCCATTCGTTTTAAACTTTGGTCAAGACTAGCAATCAGGTATTTTTTAGAACCTAAATCACCGTAAGGACCCGGCCACATGTCCCAACCTGCTTTTGTAGATATCAGGAGTTCATCTCTGTAATTAGCCAAGTCCAAATTTAAAATTCGGCCAAAGCTTTCTTCTGCCGATCCGTAAGGAGGTCCATAATTATTGGCTAGATCAAAATGACAAATGCCTTGATCAAAGGCGGTTCTTAAAAGATTACGTGCATTGTCAAAATTATCGGAATAGCCAAAATTGTGCCATAAGCCAAGTGACAATACAGGGAGTAGAATGCCACTATTTCCACAGCGGCGATATTGCATGTTATCATACCGATCTTCAGAGGCTATATATGATTTCATTGAAGTACTATTATTTGTTCTCATTCTCTTCTGTATTTATTCATTCGTATTTGGTTTAGGCATTGAGTTTTATACAATTTAGTAATTTTTCTACTACTTTGATTTGAAACTATCTAAAGGCCTGTTCTGTAGCATCTGTTAAAATTAGGCATAAAGTTTTAAGCTAATTCATTTTTTAAGAAGCTAATGAGATAAATGATTTGTAGATAAAATTAGGGTTCAACTGTTGGTTTTTCTTTATCATTCTAACTACTTCTATTCCTGATATGGTTCTCTTTGCTCATTCAAATTCTTTAAAGCCTAGACCTAACATTATACGCGACTTTATCATTCTATGGTCTTGTTCTACAATATTATTTAAGCATTTGAATTGCCTTTAGAAAACAATGACCTTTGAATACCTCTTTTTTAGTAAAGAAAGATTTAGCTTTCCTCTAAACTAGATGCTATAGAACCAACTCCTGGGGCTATCCGGGTATCAAATATGTTTTTTAATTATTTTTACGCAGATACGACAGAACCCTTACATCAGACTATAGGATGTTTTCACAACTCTTATAATAGATTATTTGGGTGTCTGATATACTGCTATGTTCTTAATGCTAGGGATGTTTTTAGCCTGTAAAATATTCAATTTAATATGAGCGCTTTTTACAGTTTCAAACCTGAGAATTCTCTTGTGACCTATTGTGGTTCCTTTGGAAACCACGCGCCACCCCATAGCGGTATTCGCCATTATTTCAAAAGTTTTTACTTTTTGCCCAAAGCGAATGTCTTCCTGTAGCACCAAAGTATTGAAGCTTTGAGGGCTGGAGAACAGGATCTCTTGGGCATAAGGGTCTTCCCTTATAAGCCTTGCCTGAACAGTAAGATCGTCTTTAAAGTCTTTTTTAATAAGGCTTGCAAATTCCATTAAAGCTAGGGAGTCATTTTCATGAACAAGCCCTCTGCGGTCTACAGGTATGTTGAGTAATAGTGAGGAGTTTTTTCCTATAGATGTATAGTAAATATCTCTTAATTGCTGAGGTGTTTTTACTAGGCTGTCTTGAGAGACGTGGTAATACCAACCAGGTCTAATAGATACATCTGTCTCTGTAGGAATCCAATGGGTGCCATTTTCTTGACCCGTGGCAAACCTGTTAAAATCTGGCATACCTCCATATACGCTGTCTTTGTATAAGGGCGCCCAAGAGGTGCTGTGCGCGTGCCCTTGTTCATTCCCTACCCAACGGATGTCTGGCCCAGCATCTGAGAAAATAACGGCATTGGGTTGTAACTCTCTAACCAGTGCTGTGGTAGCTTCCCAGTCGTAATAATTCCTTTTGTCTACTTTTCTTGTATCATGGGCACCTCCATAATAGCCATTTCCACCATTGGCTCCGTCAAACCAAACTTCAAAGATGTCTCCGTAGTTGGTGAGCAGCTCAGTAAGCTGATTCCGGAAATACGTCAGGTATTCAGACTTTCCATAATCTGGGTGGTTTCTATCCCAAGGAGATAGATAAATGCCCATTTTTAAACCATACTTTTTACAGGAGGCAGCCAGTTCTTTAATGATATCACCTCGCCCATCTCTCCAAGGACTGTTTTTAACAGAGTATTCTGTATAAGCAGATGGCCACAAACAGAAACCATCATGGTGTTTGGCAGTGATAATAATGCCTTCCATTCCAGCCATTTTAGCGGTTTTAGCCCATTGATCTGTGTCTAATGCTGTGGGGTTAAAAACACTGGGCGGACTATCTCCATAGCCCCATTCTTGGTCTGTAAAGGTATTCATGTTAAAATGAACAAAGGCATAATACTCCATTGTCTGCCAAGAAAGTTGTCTTTCTGTGGGCAGTGGAGGGGTGCTTATTTCTGTGTCTCTTAGCAGCCAAGCTTCGTTAAAACGGGCGAAATAAAGTCCTTTTTCATCTCTTTCATAAAACAGACCATAAGTGCCATCTACCAGAATTACCAGGTCTGAATAGGCGGCAGTTCCCGCGTAGATTTCTTTAATTATAGGCCATGTTTTACCATCATCTTTAGACATAAAAATACTCATTTTATGCCTCTTATGGGTGCTATTGGGGCCACTATAAAGCAGACTATTGCCTGTATTTTTTTTATCTAGTATAATACTAGATTGACAGACGGGACTGACTAAAGAGGGATCAAAATAAACGGTATCCCAAGACTGACCACCATTTTTGCTGATGGCTACAATACGTCTTTTTGTCTTTCCACTTTGTTCTCTAATATTTAGCATGAGGTCTCCATTTGGAAGTTCAGTTCCTATGGCTTCATTAGAAGAAGCAATAGGAACATCTTCACTTGGCTGCCAGGTTCTACCATGGTCATCTGAATAGAAGCCATAAGCGTTGTAATCTAGGAAATTCTCCTGAGCAACGCCTGAAGAGTGGTTGGCAGGCACATAGATTCTGCCTTTGTAGGCTCCTTTTTTTAGTTGGATGGCGTGGCCAGGAGTATTGGCATGAGTGCGCCAATCTTTTTGCTCAATAGGATTGTTTTTATTGAAATGCACCTGATCACTTATTTCTATTGGAGTATCCCAATGGGCGCCTAAATCAGTGCTGGTGGTATACCAAACGCTTCTAGATCCTTTCCCCATTCTCACCTCATATTCCGAGGCATTTCCTCTATTGTAAAACAAAAATAGTCTGCCTTCCGGATAGTCATGATCTGAGTAGTCAAATACGGGCGCTGCATTGCCAGACTGTAACTGGTCTTGATCTATTATTTTAGTGGGCGTAGACCATGTTTTACCTTTGTCAGAACTAGTGGTTAGCAAAAGGTCTACATTACCAAAATCTCCACAATCCTTTACCCTTCCTTCGACAAAAGCCAAAAGAATTCCCTCTTTACTACTCACTATAGCAGGAATTCTATAACAAGCATAGCCACCTACTCCATTTGTAAAAAGTGCTTGTTCTTCAAAAATTGAAATTTCTTTCTGTGTTTTATTACATGATAGTAGTGAGAAAATGCATATTAAATAAACTAGTTTCTGTCTCATTTATTAAAAATAAACATAAAAGTTTTAGGTATTATATCTAGCCTTACGATTATCGGACAAATAAGGCACTATAAAACAATAAACACTTAAAAATAAAGTAATTAACAAGGGTTGTTCTACACTCTATGAGACTATTTTGGAACCAAGTATTGAATTTTTTGGTGGAGATTTAGGTTATAATTGACTTTTAAAATGTTTGATTTTTAGAGAAGCTGTATAAGACCCGTTTTAACGGTTTTTACACGTCTTAAGTTTGATTTCCTAATTTTTAGGATATAAATCAGAAAGAACAAAAGAGATAATTAAATTCATCAAAGCCAATTAAAATGCATTTTTATTTCTGAACTCGTGTTTTTAAATAAAAATTCTCCAGATTTGAGTAACTAAAAAAGTGATAATAAAACCTGCAATAACAGGAAGGATAGATGCTACTACGGTCCATTTTAGATTATTTGTTTCTTTGTAAATAGTATATATTGTAGTGCTACACGGATTGTGCAATAAACTAAATAACATCACATTTACTGCTGTAAGTAAAGTCCAGCCACCTGACTTCAAAATATTTGCTGTAGCCGTTACAGAGTCCAGTTCAAACATTACCCCATTACCAGCCCCACCGCTAACACCAGTAACCATCACAGTAAGCATAAGAATGGTAGGTATTACGATTTCATTAGCAGGAATTGCCACAATATATGCTAGGAGTATTACGCCATTTAGACCTAATAAAAATCCAAAGCCATCTAAGGAATGCACTGTCCATGAAGCAATGCTTTGATCACCAATAAAAATATTAGAAATCAACCAAATAAGTGCTCCCGCTGGTGCAGCAAAAACAACAGCTCGCCATAAAACTATTAAGGTTCTATCGATTAATGAGGTATAAATTGTTTTCCAAAAAACAGGAGGCCTATAAGGAGGTAGTTCTAAATTAAATGTTGAAACCTCCCCTTTTAATACGGTTTTAGACAATGCCCAAGAAAAGAAAAACATAAAGAAAATACCTAAAACAGCAATACCTACTACAGCCAATAAAGAGGCGAAACTTGAATAAGACGCAGGCACAACCGCTCCTATAAAAATAGTAGCCAGCAATATTTGTGTTGGCCATCTACCATTACATAAAGAAAAATTATTGGTAATAATAGCAATTAAACGCTCTCTTGGACTATCAATAATTCTGGTCGCGACAACTCCTGCTGCATTACAACCAAATCCCATACTCATTGTCAATGCTTGTTTTCCGTGTGCTCCAGCTTTTTTAAAAAGGTTGTCCATATTAAAAGCTACTCTTGGTAAATAACCAAAATCTTCTAAAAGCGTAAATAATGGAAAAAAAATAGCCATTGGCGGCAACATTACAGCTACAACCCATGCAACAGCCAAATATACGCCATCAAATAAAAATCCATTTAACCACCAAGGAAAACCAACACTAGTCCCAAAAATTTTCAGAATAGGATGAATGTTGTCTAGTAGTAAGGAAGCCAGCATAGATGAAGGGTAATTTGCTCCTATAATGGTAAGCCACAAAACAAATCCTAAAATAAAAAGCATAATTGGAAAGCCCCAAATTCTACTCGTAACAATATTGTCAATTTTAGCATCTAATCTAAATTTAGATTTTTTGTCCCCTTTTGACACAACATCTTCCACAATTTTAGAAGCATCAGAATAGATGCTTTCCGCCAAATTATCATGAAAATCATCTCCAATTTTCCAACGTAATTCTTCTGATAATGCAATTATATCATCTGTATTTTTAGTATTCATTGGTTGCTATTTTACCTGTTTTTAATGCTTCTATTATTTGGGTGTCTCCTTCAAGTAAACGAATAGCAATCCATCTACTATTTAAAATATTGGGATATTCTTTTTCTAGTTTGTCACTTAATTCTTTAACTGAATTTTCAATATTTTGTGGAATATTTTTTATTCTACGTGGTTTGCACAGTATCTTTCCATTTGCTAATTCACTAATAGTTTGAATGAGTTCTGGAATACCTTTTTGAAACCTTGCACTTGTTGGAACTACTGGAATACCAAGGTCTTTTGCTAAAATTCTTATGTCTATTTTAATGTTATTTCTCTCTGCTTCATCTATTAAGTTTAAGCATAAAACAGCATTGTTTGTAATTTCTAAAATTTGTAATACCAAGTTTAAATTACGTTCTAACCTACTAGCATCTACAACAATTACAGTAACTGTAGGTTTTCCAAAAAGGATAAAATTCCGAGCAACTTCTTCATCTTCTGAAGTCGATAATAATGAATAGGTTCCTGGTAAATCTACCAGTTTAAATTTTTGTTCATTATATTCGAAAGCGCCTTCTGCTCTTATTACAGTTTTACCAGGCCAGTTTCCCGTATGTTGCCTTAAGCCAGTAAGGGCATTAAAAACGGTGCTTTTTCCTGTATTTGGATTGCCTGCAAAAGCTACTACAAAATCAAAATCATCCGTCTTTACTCCTAACTTTTTAATTCCATCTGCATTAAAATGTGTACAGGTATCGCAGGCACTTTTTGCTTTATTTTCCATGACTAATTTTTCTTTATTAAAATTTTAGCTGCTTGGTCTTTTCTTAGCGCAATGGCTGTTCCTTTTATTAAGAATGCTTTCGGATCACCTAAAGGATTTAATAAATCAATTGCTATAATGGCACCTTTTACAAAACCTAAATCTAGTAATCGTCTTCTACTTTCTCCTCTACATTCTTTTGATAACCCAACAATTATTGCCTTTTCATCCATTTTCAAGCTGGATAAACGAGTAATATTTTCTTCCTGAATATCCTCTTTTTCTAATACAGATATGGTAATGTTTCCAGCGACTATAGGTGCTAAAACAAATTGTTCTCCCTCCGAATGAAACACAATCCGAGTTTGGTTATTTTCTATTACTCTAATAGTAGAATATAAATGAATGTTTTCTGCTAATATCTGTCTGTAAATAATATCGGGCTCATCTTCAATGTGAATAATTTTACCTACGGCACCTTCTTTCAGAGATGATAAAGGAACACCTCTATTGCTTATCATTTTTCCTTTACGGGTAGGTATTGGGTCTCCGTGTGGATCAAATTTTGGATTACCCAAAAGATTGGAAAGTTGATTGATTTCAGATTGATTTAATTCATGTTCTTTTTTTTCTGCTCGTTCGTGCCATTCTTGTTTATGAAAGCCTGTTTTTTCAGATAAATATTTCTCCCACAACCTGTGTGCCCTAATTATTTGCAAAGCGTATTCATTTCCGTTTCCAGTTAATTTGTAGCTGTCTTTTTCTAATGTAATTAACGCACTATCTATCATCTTTTTGAGGCTCTCAATAATCAATGAATTAGAAAAATTTAAAGCATTCACTAAATCATTTGTAGTTGTTGTATTGTTGGATATATAATTGTGGTACAGAATTTTCAATATATCCTCTATAATCGTTTTGTCTTTTTGTTTATAGGTGTTTTTCAGTGAAAAATAAACTCCTTTTTTAGGTCTGAAAATTAAAAACAGCATCAAACTAATTACAAAAAATAGAGCAAGAGCTGTTATCGGATTATAACTCATCTTTTTAAGTATAAATTATTTATTACGTTTTCAGAAATATTAAATTGCTTTTTATCAATTTCGATTTTAAATGAATTGTCAAATTCTTCTTTATCAACTACTTTAATTTTAGCTCCAATTGTGATATTGTTTTTTGTTAAATACTTCAAAAAGTTATCTGAGTCATCTTTAACTTCAATAAAAACTCCTTCATCATCAATTTTTAGTTTATTAAGGCAAATTGTATCAACTGGTGTAAACTTACCATTATAGTCAGGAATAGGATTTCCGTGAGGATCAACTTTAGGGAAGTTTAAAAAAACATCTAATTGATTTGTTAATTTTTCCGAATTAATATGTTCTAATTGTTCAGCGATTTCGTGTACTTCATCCCAACTAAAATTTAATTTTTCTACAAGAAAAGTTTCCCAAAGTCTATGTCTTCTTACCACAGAAAGGGCAACTTTCTCACCTTTGGTGTTTAATTTAACTCCTTTGTACTTTTGATATATTATTAAGTCTTTTTTTGCCAATTTCTTAAGCATGTCAGTAACAGAAGATGCTTTTGTTTCAATTTTTTCAGCAAGTAGATTTGTATTTACATCTGTTTTATGCTTCTGTTCTAAAGCATAAATTTCTTTTATGTAATTTTCTTCTGATTTCGTCAGCATAAAAAATAATTTATACAAATCTATAATAAATATTTAGATGCATCTAAATTAAAAAATGGAAATATTTCAGGATTAAAGATTATTGTATTTTATTTCACGTCTAGAATTAAGCTTAAAGTTTTAAGCTAGTTTAATTTTTAAGAAGCTAATGAGATAAATGATTTGTAGGTTGAACTTTTAGGGTTCAATAGTTAATTTTTCTATCGACAAGGTCTTTGTTATATTTTACAAAAATTTGGTGTCCTGGAACCCAACCTGCATGTTGATACTCATAAATAGAAGCATATACTTACCATTAACTTTTAAAACTGGCGAGTCAATCTTAACTTCAATCTAACAATAATTAACTACTCCCTATAAACGAACCCATCTTTCATCACAAAAGACACATTTTTCATCACGGAAATATGCTTTAAAGGATTTCCCAGAACAGCTATAATATCAGCTGTAAAGCCTTTTTTAAGCTGCCCTAAATCATTCAATTGGAAGATATTGGCATTACCTGAGGTAGCAGATTTTAGCACATCCAATGGCTTCATGCCGTAATCTACCATGAGTTCCATTTCTCGATAATTTTCTCCGTGGGTAAATACACCCACATCACCACCAAAAACAATCTGCACACCAGAATCCAATGCGATTTTAAAGGATTTTCTTTTTTGTTTAATACTTTTAGGTTCTGGATCGGTGTCTTTATTCCATCCTCGATATTGGGTAATGGCATGTCCTGCTGCAAGGGTAGGGCAAAAGCCTATTTCTTTTTCCTTCATTAGTTTAAAGATTTCCATGGTTCCACCATCTCCATGTTCAATGGTTTTAACCCCTCCGTTAATTGCGCGTAACATGCCTTCTGGTGTACTGGCATGAGCAACAACATATTTTCCAGCACTGTTGGCAGCAGCCACCATGGCATCAATTTCCTCTTGTAAGAAAGTTGGTTGAGAATCGGCACCAGGTGCCCAGCGGTAATCCGCATATATTTTTATGAAACTGACTCCATTACCTATTTGTCTGCGAACGGTTTCAATACATTGAACCACCCCACTAGCAGGTTCTGCTCCCAACGGAACAGTGACCCCGTCATGAAAACCTTTTGGTCCGTAAGCTCCCGTGGCCACAATTGCTGGGCCTGCTACCAAAAGGCGGGGACCGGGAACTAGTCCCTTATCAATCGTTTTCTTTAAATAAACATCGCTATATCCTGCGCCTTCAGAACCTAAGTCACGCATAGTCGTAATACCCGCCATCAATGAATTTTTAGCGTGTATGGTGCCGCGTATAGCTCGCTCGACGGAAGATTCTTTTAAAACTTGATCGTCCCAATCCGTTTCATTATAAGGGTGCAGCAACAGATGTGAGTGACCTTCGATAATACCCGGCATTAAGGTGCGTCCTTTTAAATCAATTGTTTTAGTGGTTTTTAATTGAGCTGCAGCTAATGCATTTCCTACATAACTAATTTCGTTCCCGGTTACGATGACAACCCAATTTTCATGCATTTCAGTACCATCAAAAATTCGGTCAGGTCGCAAAAGTGTTTGAGAAAAACTTAATTGTACAATTAGAGTAAAAAATAGTGATAAATATTTCATTAGAGTGTATTTAGGGCTCTGTCGAGTCTGTTAAAATTAGGCATAAAGTTTTAAGCTAATTCATTTTTTAAGAAGCTAATGAGATAAATGATTTATAGGTGCCGCTTTTAGGGTTCAACAGATGGTTTTTCTTTATCATTCTATGGTCTTGTTACACAAGTGGAGTGAATTTGAATACCCAGTGCTAAATAGTAGCGCAATCTACTTTAACGCCTCTAATAGACAAGAGTTCTTCTACATATCTATAGCTAAACCTTCTTTTAAAATAGACCGCTTGTAATATGATAGCCTTTGAAAAACAAGGACCTTTAAACATCTTTTTTTTAGTAAAGATATATTTTTAGCTTTCCTCTAGGCTAGATGCGACAGAGCCAAGCACAGAGACTTAAACCCTAAGAAAATAAAACCGACGTTGACCCTGCCAAATCAGTCGATGGCGGTTATTAATATACAGCCTTAACATAAAAATGGTATTTTTATATCATGGCAACGAAACTATCCTTCGTAAACAGCACATCAAAAGAGGTGGTATTTCAGATATTGCTGCATATTTTGTTTTTTTTGTTTTTTTTGTTTGATAAAAATGACCTGTCGATACAAGAATTTAAAATAGCAGCTTTTATAAACTACGCTCTAGGTGCCTTTGTTATTAATTACGTTTTATTGCCCCGTTTTTTCTACAAAAAGAACTATTTGCTTTTCTTTCTATCAGTAACGGTCATAGTTACTGCTATCATTATGATTGAAGAACTTGTTCTTGAAACGATACTCTATCCCTATACAAGAGGAACACAATTTCAAGGGTTGATATATAGTCTTTTGGATGTCATGCCGATGATTATGATACTGTCAGGCTTTAAGTTTGCATGGGATGCATCTAAAAAACAATTGGAAGTTGAAGAATTACGCTCCTCTGTTAAGGAGAGCGAACTACAATTTCTGAAATCACAGATTAATCCACATTTTTTATTCAATAACCTGAACAATCTATATTCTTACGCTATAGAGGAGTCACCGAAAACGCCCTCCATTATTTTGGAACTTTCATGCGTACTGAGATATATGCTATATGACTGCAAGGAGAAATATGTGGCGCTTCCAAAGGAAATAGATCATCTTAAAAACTTCACCCAATTAAACGAGCTACAGATTGAGGAACGTGGAAAGGTTAGCTTTAAAACCGAAAACATCCAATCGGAGTATCGCATCGCGCCTCTAATCTTGACGGTGTTTATCGAGAATGCTTTTAAGCATAGTACGGCCAGCCAATCAAAGGATATTTCCATTGAGATCGATATCAATGTAACAGACAGCGGGATATTGGAATTTAAATGTGAAAATTCATTTCGACCTGTAACAAATACTGAAAATCTTTCTAAAGGCATAGGTCTTCAGAATGTTAAAAAACGGCTGCTACTCTTATATCCTGATGTGCATGAACTAACTATTTCCGATTCTGGAGAAGTGTATACCGTTCATTTGAAAATGCAATTAAAGAAGGACACCGCATGATACACTGCATCATTATCGAAGACCAACCGCCAGCCCAAAGGGTATTAAAAAAATACATCGGAGATATGGGTAATATGGCCTTGAAGGCAACCTTTGCGGATGCCCTTCAGGCGATGGATTTTTTAAAAGCTGAGCCTGTTGACCTCATTTTTTTGGACCTTCACTTACCCAAGATCTCAGGTATCGATTTTCTAAAAGCATTGGCACATAAGCCATACGTAATTTTGACTACCGCATTTTCTGAATATGCTTTGGAAAGTTATGAATATGATGTAGTCGACTATCTTTTAAAACCATTTTCTTTCGAGCGCTTCGTGCAAGCGGTCTCCAAAATACCGATTCTGAAATCTGAGGGAGTTACGCCCGTAAATCAAATTGAAAACTCACCTCCTCCCGAAGTGACTTTCATTAAATCAGGTTACGAGCATATTAAAATTGATGTTGCTGATATCAGTTTTATACAATCGGATGCTAATTATACGGAAATCTTCACCTCCAAAAAAAAACATCTTTCCCAAGAACCGCTTAGGCATTGGGAAGAACATCTAGATCCAAAAAAGTTTGTGAGAATACACAAATCATACATCCTGAACATTTCAAAAATTCAAAAAATTGTAGGCAACCAAGTGCGTTTAGACGAAAGCACCAACCTTCCTATTGGCCGTGCGTATAAGGAAGGTTTTATGAAACTTGTAATAAAATAAAAGCATCCTGCAATGAAAGAATTAAAAAAAGAAGACATCAAACAAGAAGTATTCGACCTCTATGACCATTATGCTCATAATAGGTTAAGCAGAAGGCTGTTTATGGATAAACTATCGACCTATGCTGTTGGAGGGCTTACGGTAGCTTCACTCGTGAGTTTCGTCTCACCGGACTACGTAAAGAAAATTCAAATACGGCAAGATGATTCAAGATTGAAATCTGAATTCATTAATTATGATTCACCCAAAGGTGGAGGTTCTATAAAAGGTTTGCTTTCAAGGCCAGCTAATTCTAAAGGGAAACTTCCTGGAATTATAGTGGTGCACGAAAATCGTGGATTAAACCCACATATTGAAGATGTTGGGCGACGTGCTGGTTTAGCAGGATTCATATCATTGGCGCCTGATGCTTTGACTCCATTAGGTGGTTATCCAGGAACCGACGACGAAGGTCGCGAATTACAAAGCAAAAGAGACCGCAACGAAATGCTAGAAGACTTTATCGCTGCCTTTAAATATTTAAAAAATCATTCGGAGTGTTCAGGAAAAGTTGGTGTTGTTGGCTTTTGCTTTGGGTAACTTGACAAGCGTGTCAATGAAGGTTGGCCCGCTTACGAAGCAGCTTTGAAAGAGAACGGAAAGGAATATCAGTCATACATTTATAAAAACACCAACCACGGTTTTCATAACGATACTACGCCAAGATACGACAGGGAAGCCGCAGAATTGGCATGGAACCGAACAATCGAATTTTTTGAGGAGAAGTTAAAATAATAACGTAGAAAGTAGATTCCTTGTTTATTATGGATGCCATCTAGCTAATTAATAGTTGAGCGAATAAAAATGAAATGCCTTTTCTGCGTCATTGCACCATGCCTATTGATTTTTAGTGCCTTGGACTTCGTGATTCATATTGCTTGATTACATAACCGCTCGGAACAACTCCAAAGAAACGGAGCATTGTCGTTCACTAGGCTAAAACTGTCGATTACAGATTTGGAGTCTTATAAAAAGGTTAAAAATCCTAAATTTGCGCTTCCTTCTAATTTAAAACTAATGACAAGAACAATTCTAGTTCTACCTATACTTTTTTTTTCGATTTTTTCCTTTGGACAAAGTGAAAACAAAAGCTTTGTTATAAAATATACTACAGCAATTATAGAACCTGATGGTGCCCTTGACGAACCAATTTGGGAAACTACCGAAAGTACTAGTGCTTATAATCAATATTTTCCGCTCGATACCGTACAAGCAAAAAACCAATCAGAAATTAAAATTTTGTATGATGATAAAAACCTGTATATAGGTATAAAAGCTTACTCTATTGGCAAGAACTATGCACTACAATCTTTAAAGCGCGATTTTAGAGGGAGTGGTAGTGATAGCTTTTCATTAGTTTTTGATACCTACAACGATGGCACCAATGCGTTTTTATTTGGTATTAATCCGCAAGGTGTGCGTAGAGAAGGACTCATTTCGAACGGAGGTGCTGACCCCAAGAACCTTAATCTTTCTTGGGACGTAAAATGGAAAGGAGACTCCAAAATTTACGATGGCTATTTTACTGCCGAAATGATCATACCATTAACCTCTTTAAAATTTGAGGAAGGGGCAGCCAAATGGCGATTCAATAGCTATCGTATTGACACCCAATCAAATGAGCGCAGCAGTTGGGTTAGAATTCCACAAAATCAAGCGATTATCAATCTAGCATTTATGGGTGAAGTGGTTTTCGAAAAACCCCTAGGTAAATCTAAAAGTCCGCTTGCCATTATACCATATATCAATGCCATATCGCAAAAATATTTTGAAACCGATAAAGGCTTCAATAACTTAAAAGTGGGTGGGGATGCCAAGGTTGCTATTGGCAATAGTTTGAATTTAGATTTGACATTAAATCCAGATTTTTCACAAGTAGAAGTTGACGATCAAGTAACAAATTTAACTCGCTTCGAAGTTTCGCTTCCTGAGAAAAGGCAGTTTTTTATTGATAACAGCGATCTATTCGCAAGTTTTGGAGATGAACGCGATGCGAATCCGTTTTTCTCTAGACGCATCGGTATAGCTAAAGATACGGCAGGTAATTCCGTAGAAAATAAAATTATTGGTGGTGTTCGTTTAAGTGGTAAATTGACCAAAGACCTGAGAGTAGGTGTTTTGAATATTCAGACGGCCAAAGATAAAGAAAATGAAATTCCCTCCAACAACAATACCATGATAGCCCTTCAGCAAAGGGTTTTTTCGAGGTCAAATATTGGGGTGTTCTATATCAATAAGCAATCATTTGAAAAGAATGACTTTGTTGATCGGAAAGATGAGTACAACAGGGTGGTTGGTCTTGATTATAATTTGGCATCTAAAGATAATAAGTGGACTGGTAAAATGTATACCCACAAGTCTTTTCAGCCCGATGATAATATAGGTAATTTGTCTGCCGGAGCAATTCTTAGATATCAGTCTAGAAAATACAACTTCTACGTTAAAGGAATTTCGATAGATGAAGATTTTTCATCTGATTTAGGCTTTATCAAAAGAACAGGGATTTTCAAAGGCATTGTAAGTGCTGAGCGTGTTTTTTGGCCAAAAAAAGGTATTATTCAAAATCACGGATTTCGATTTTTCCCTATTCTTTTATGGGATCCTAGCCTGGATTTTAAAAATACCGATTATGACCTTGCAAGTGCTTGGAAAGCAACTTTTAAAGATCAATCACAGTTCGAGGTAGAGCTAACCAATAGTTTTACCTTTCTATTTGACAGTTTTGACCCTACCAACACGAGAGGTGCGCTACAATTACCTGGAGATCAAGGCTATCATTATAATAGTGTAAAATTTGGTTATAAATCAGATATGCGAAAACGTTTTGCTTTTGAAGCGGGCTCTAATGTTGGTGGTTTTTACAATGGAAAACGTTTTTCTGTAGAAAGTATGATGACTTTGCGCTTTCAGCCAAAAGTCTTTCTTTCCCTAGTCTTAAATTATGATCAAATTACATTACCAGACCCTTACGCAAGTGCTGACATTTGGTTGATAAGTCCAAAAATTGATGTCACTTTTAGTAAGTCTATTTTTTGGTCTACATTAATTCAGTATAGCAATCAAAGAGACAACTTAGGGTTCAATTCAAGATTACAATGGCGTTTTGCTCCGCTCTCAGATTTGTTCATTGTCTATAATGATAATTACTTCGTGAATAGTTTTCAGCCTAAAACCCGATCTATCAATTTGAAATTAACCTATTGGTTAAATATTTAATAATAAGGCTTTAACAACGCTGAGTTCAACCCAGTCCACTTTCAAAGATGTTTCCGCCAATGACCTTACCTATTTTACTGATCAACTCGCAAGCTTACCCCTCAATCACGAACCCGGTGAAGGATGGATATATGGTCCTTCGATCAATATTGCCGCGAAGGTAATTGACCAGGTTCCCCTGAACATCAATGCGGATTTGAATACTCAGCCGGGTCAACTTACTGAAGGATTTACCTTTGGTTATCAAATTGCGCGAACAGATAATAACAAATCGCTCAAACCCAAGGGAACCATATCCTGGTTTGGAGCAACTGGATCTATATTTTTCATAGACCCGCAAGAAAAAGTTATTGGCATATACATGACTCAAATGCAGCCCTATTCCCACATCAATTCAAGAAAAAACTTTTCAAACTCGATGTTAAAGTCAATAATGAAATGAATTAACTATACATACCAAGTAAATGAATTTTTGTGAAAAAATCTAAGTACAAAAAACCCAGGATAGCCTAAAAACAAAAAACCTCCAACTTTAATTAGTTGGAGGTTTTTACTTGTGCGCCCTATGGGGCTATTTTCGAACCAAGTTTTAGATTTTTTGGAGGAGGTTTAGATTCAGACAAAATTTTAAAATGATTAAGAGTCAAAAGATGAGGTAAACAAAAAACTTACAATTTCTCCGTTAATATAGCAATCATTGTTTTTATTCCTTCTCGGTAGTTTCCCAACCGAATATTTTCGTTGGGGCTATGTTGGTTGTTGTCTCTGTTAACAGTAGGAACAGTTACTGCTGGAATACCTAATGTATTAACGAATGGTGAAATAGGAATTGAACCTCCACTCATTCGAATCATTATAGGGTCTTCTTCAAAAGAACGTTTGATTGCTCTGCTCAGCCAAACTCCAACTTCTGAGTCAAATTCGGTTCTAAAAGCTCTATAGGAAACTTCATAGGTGAAAGTAGCTACTTTTTCATTGTTTATACGTTCTTCTTTAGTTGGGATTTTATCAGTTACATAATAACCCTGATTTTCGATATGTTTTTTAATCAAACCTATTAACCTTTCTGGATCTGATTCCATGACTAACCTAATATCAATTTCTGCCTTTGCCCATCCGGGAATAATAGTGCGTACTTTTTCATCAATCCAACCTGATTGTAGTCCCCGAATATTCAGAGAGGGGTATTGAATAGCTTCTTGGTAGTACCTGCCAACTTTATCAACACTCCCTAGTTGAAGCCTTTCTCTAATCTGATTTTCATCGTCAGGTACTGCTCTTAATATTTTTTCAGTTTCAGGACTAATTGAAATTCCGTCATAGAATCCATTAATGATTACTCTTGCGTCATCATCTTTCATAGAAGCAAGAAGTTTAGAAAGTCTAAGAGCTGGATTAGGAGCATAATTTCCAAAATGACCACTGTGCTGAGCAACTACTGGGCCATAGGTAGTAAGTGAAATTGTAGCAATACCTCTTGCTCCAAAGGTTAATGTTGGCTTGTTTGTTATATGTCTTGGGCCGTCAAATATTACAAGCATATCTGACTTAAGTAATTCAGCATTTTCCTTAACAGCTCTTGGAAGGTTTGGAGAACCTAACTCCTCCTCAAAATCCATGATTACTTTCAAATTATAATTAGGCTCAAAATTTTCATCCTCAATAGCATCAAGAGCTGCAAGAAACATAGCTACAGGGCCTTTGGCGTCAGATGTAGATCTCGCAAAAACTCTCCAGTCATCGTCATATTCTTCAATTAAATTCCATGGTATTTCTTCCCAATTTCCACTAGAATTTTGTTTTTTTAATACTGGCTTATATGGATTTTCCTGGAACCACCTTGTTGTATCTACAGGCTGTCCGTCAATTTGAAGGTATATGAGCACCGTCTTTTTAGCATTTCTACTTTTTCTTTCTGCTAATAACAAAGGTGCTGTCTCCGTTTCTATTCTTGTAGTTGTAAATTTTCTTGCTTGAAAAGCGTTTTTGCACCATTCAACATTTTTTTCTATGTCCTCCGGATAAAATGCATCATTTGGAATACTCAGTAGTTCCCGAAGTAATGGAAATGAAGCTTTTGCATATTTTTTAGATAATACATTCAAGTGATCTTGATTGAACTCTTGGGCGTAATTAAGAGGTGAGAATAGTAAAATAAGAGTAAGAACAATAAAACGTTTCATTGAACTTTTGTAAAAGATATTTCTCATGATAGATTAAATATTAATTGCACTAATTGAGAGCAGCTTCAGCTTTAAATATAGGCTTAATACTACTTTAGTAAATATAAAGAATTTAAGCATTGCGTTGTTGTTTGGGCTATATACCATTTTACAAATAGCACTCAAAAAGAAAACTGATTCTATTTTACCCAGGAGTTGTCTAGTAAAAACAAAACACTTTTAAAAGTTACAGCTTTTTTATAAATTACAGCCAAAGTATACTATCACAAAGTAAAGTTCTGATTTAACAAACCGCCGTATACGAGACCCCCTGCGGACTAAGGCGTGAGAAACGCACATTGGGCATTACCGCTCACGGCCGTCTACTTTATTGTGCGCTGGCTCACCTCATTCTCTGTCAACAGACAATATTGTTTGCAGTAATACATTAGCTCCATTTGTCATGTCTACTGTTTTGGTGAATTCCTTATGCGAATGGCTAATGCCGCCTACACTTGGAACGAAAATCATACCCACAGGTGCAATTGTTGCCATTTGTTGCGAATCGTGACCTGCGCCACTTTGCATAAACTTCGTTTTAAGTCCAAGAGAATTTGCGGTTTCGTAGATTTTTTTTTGTAATAATTTATCTGTCAGCGCAGGTTTTGAGAAACTTGCCTCACGTGTAAAAATAATTTTCGTTTTTGTGTCAACTGCTATAGTGTCAGCGCGCTTTTCAATTTCAGCCAACAACATTTCAATTTTATCCCATGACAAATCGCGTATTTCCAAACCTAACATAGCCTTACCCGGAACAACATTGTACGCTCCAGGCAGTGCCTGAATTTTCCCTACAGTTCCGACTTGATTTCCTGGTATACTGTTAATCACTTCGTTTACTTCAATTATTAATTTGGACGCAGCCAATAAAGCATCTTTCCTTAGCTTCATAGGAGTAGTACCTGCATGATTTGCAAAACCCTCTATCGTAATTTCACAATCCAAAATACCTACAATACCTTCAACTACACCGATTTGTAAGTTTTCACTCTCCAGAATGCCACCTTGCTCAATATGGAGTTCAAGAAATGCGTGGATGTCTCCTTTCTTGCGTATGGAATTTTGAATGTCATCATGATTACCACCAATAGCATTGATTCCATCTCCCATCACCAAACCACTCTGGCTAATCTGCTTTAGTCCATTATCTGTCAATTGACCCACCATTGCCTGGCTGCCAATGAGACCTCCTTCTTCATTGGCAAAAACAATGACCTCCAGAGGGTGTTCTGTTACTATCTTATTTTCATTGAGTACTTCGATGACTTCCAAGGCACTAAGGGAGCCCAAAGTACCATCGTAGTTGCCACCATCAGGCACCATGTCAATGTGTGAACCAAAAGCAATTGGTTTTAGTGAAGGGTTTTTTCCTTTTCGCCTGCCGATGATGTTGCCTCCACTGTCAATAGTTGGATTAAGTCCTGCATTTTTCATCAGTTGCATAAACCACGCTCTTCCCTCAATGTCGCCTTTGGTATACGCCACTCGGTAGCCGTGACCGTTTTCGTCCTGCCCAAATTTGGCCAGCTCATTAATCCGATTTTCAATACGTTGTCCGTTTGCTTTGAGATTGTTACCAAAGAACACTGTGCTATTTGAGCCAAGTAGCCCAAATGTTGTTATCCCAAGCCCAGTCAATGTTGCGTTTTTAATAAATGTTTTTCTTTTCATATTTTTATTGGCAATCTTGTTTGTAAGATAGCTATTGTCATGTAGTTTTTATCTCCTAGAACTTGCGCAACGGTCTCGGCTATGAGCAGTTGGGGATTTTTACATCCAAACTTTTCGGATTAGCACTGACAGTTTATTTATGTATTTGCTTTTGATTTTAGCATTTAAGCCCAAATTGCTTATAGCCATTGTTAGCGGTTCGGCTTTCCAATTATCTTACATTTATTTTAATAATTTTGTTCTTCTATTGTTTTAGTAATTTCAGATTTCACTTTTCCAGTATGTTCAGTTGTTTTGGATTCGATTAGCATTACTAAACATTCATCCTTTGAAGAAACTCGATGATTTGTTCCTTTTTTTACTACATACAAATCTCCTTTTTTCATTATAAAAGTATCCCTACTTTCAACTTCCATTTTTAAAACACCTTTTATGATAAAGAATAATTCGTCTTCGTTCTCGTGGTTATGCCAAGGAATTTTCTGTCCCTTTATCTTTGCAATTTTAATATATTGGTCATTTATCTCACCTATTATTTTTGGTGAAAAATAATTTACTACTCCAATAAAAGAATCTTCAATATTCATTTTTTTATTATTTTGCATGATATAATTTTATGACTCTGTCGCAGCTACTAAAATTAGTCATAAAGTTTTAAGCTAGTTCATTTTTTAAGAAGCTAATGAGATAAATAATTTGTAGGTTGAACTTTTAGGGTTAAGCAATTGGTTTTTCTTTATCATTCTATGGTTGCTTCTTTCGCATTTATGAATTGGGTTATATGTCATATTACGAGTGCGACCCCAAAAAGAAAACCGATTGTATTTTACCCAGGGGGTGCTGCGTAGTATGAAACACACCCAAAAGTTTTAGGTTTTTATATGATTTGATGCCAATATGATGTCAAATAAAGTGTTATAAAATAATAAACCCATGAAAATCAAATGATTAGCAAGGGTTCTTGTATACCCTATGGGGCTATTTTCGAACCAAGTGTTGGATATTTTTTTACAGAACTCTTATTCTTCTCCTAAATGTTTTTTATAAAATACCCACACTTCTTTTGCTACATTCCTTCC
>Ga0209284_10000243_pt1 | contig 88054 bp, 84 predicted proteins | sample FRY03_FD_187211 | JGI IMG/M metagenome (GOLD analysis project Ga0209284, IMG submission 187211) | Freshwater microbial communities from Lake Fryxell liftoff mats and glacier meltwater in Antarctica - FRY-03 (SPAdes) (version 2) | ecosystem: Environmental > Aquatic > Freshwater > Ice > Glacier... | reverse complement strand
ACTCGCAAGTTTTGGGAGGAAGGATACCGGCAGATCGGATTTGTTGGTTGGAAGTTTAAAGCCAACCACGAAGCAGATGCCCAAAGTGTTAGTGAGGACCGTTATAACGGTTGGTTAAAAGCGGTCGGTGATCTAGATAAAACAAAAAAGAGTTTGAGTGGAAAGAATTTTTCAGTCCTTGGAGATGAATCGGTAAGCAGCGGCCGGGCGTTAGCGGCGGAACTCTTGAAAAAATTTCCAAAAGTTGAAGCGGTGGTTTGTGTTAGCGACACGGTTGCCCTTGGCGTGCTTTTGGAGTCTGCCCGGCTTAGAAAAAAACCACTCGTAGTCTCTGGTTTTGATAACTCACCTGTGTCACAGGAGTTTGAATTCTCGAGTCTGGATCAAAACCTACAAATGGTTGCAAAAAATTCTATTGAAATCTTGATGGGTGAGACTGGAAATCAAATTCGTCATGTCGACTTTGCAACCGAATCCACCAAAGCGCATGTTTTGCTGCGACCAGTCTTGATTCATCGGTAATAATAAAGATTGTTACGAGTTTATTGTTCGAGTACCTAATTGCGAAGTAAGGACTGAAAGATCAATTGTAGCGGTCTCATTCTTGTTGCCAATTATTTGAATGTCATAAAATGTATTGGGTGCCATTAATAGGGTAAGTGCAGTTAGGGTACCTGCTGAAATTGCAATAGTGGTGGTGGCCCCGCTTGCACAAACTCCAGCAGTTGCAGTAAAGAGCACGCCAATATCACATCGTTGTAAAGAGTTGATGACGCCAGCCATGGTTACCGTCATTCTAAAAGCAGAAGTTGAAAGTGATCCGTTATTCTGAATCGCGAAATCACTAGCCTTATTCTTCGCTCACTCTCATCACCTCTCCATCTAATTTAGATAACTTAATAGGATATAACTTGAACGGCTATAACTTAATTAGCTATTTGTGGTAGTGACGACGCGCTGTGCTTGTGCGAAGGTCCAAGTAAGGGTCATGTTTAGGCCCTGAATTGTTCCCACTGGTAGCGCTCCGTTTAAGACACTCTCGTTTTGGTCTGGCAGCGTAATCGAGATCCTCAAGTTGGATGCGAATCCGGAAGTATTTGTCAGAGTTAACGCATGAGGTGTGGCCATTGCGAGTGCAGACTTTGTGGGCATTACTGCAATTATAGTGCCGCCACACGGAATTCATTATTTTTTATCTCTTTGGGAATACCGACAATCATTACTTTACTTTTCCATCGTATTGAAACAAAGCTTCTACTTTAAACACTACATCACATAAATGTTAATGAGAATTCAAGGTCGTATCATGAAAAATCATTTTGTGAGCATTCCGAAACTTTTCACTGCTCGAAGGACTTTGCGTACTAATCAAGTGTTCCCTGTGCTGTTAGTGCCAAATGTTTCCTTAGGGCAACTAAAATGTTTTAAAGTTTGTCAAAATTTTGAGAAATAGTATGCGCATCATCCTTGAGTGGTGCGTGGGTCGGCTCTTTAAATGGTTTTGCGAACTAGTTAAAGTAATAGTGCGGAGACGAGGAGATTTGAACTCCTGAAGGGTTTAACCCCTTACCTCGTTAGCAGTGAGGCGCACTCGACCGGGCTATGCGACGTCTCCAAGTACTGCCTTAGTTTAACGCCCTTTTGGTGAGTAATGTCTACTTCGTCATCAGATTAGAGGTTTGTGCTTGAACTTGAACCCTTAAATATCCGCTAATCCAGGGCATTCTGGCTTTGGCCCACCGTTTACATTTCCATATCTGTGATGAGTAATTGCAATTGATTGTTCTTGCAACCAACGCGGTGCTTCGATATCTCCGCGTTGGGCAATCGGACGCCGATCAATACTTATTCCTTGTTTCATTAATTCAAGTGTTGGTGGCAATGACAGTGCTAACCAACGTACTCGAGCGTATTCGCCGCTTATACATTTAATGAAATTCGTGATTTCGATCTTTGCCCCAATGAGAGTTGTGATTTGTCGCAGCAGCGTAATTTCTACTTGCGGTGTTGATTCATCTACCACAACCAGGATGGGTTTTGAGTATCGGCGAAATCGTTGGTAGTTTTTTTCAACATTCAGGTTTGATCTATCAATAGCTTGTGACCCGACCAAATTCCACCATGAAGTAGCGCTGAAGATTGCGGCTTCCAGATCCGTTGCACCCGGCCAATTACGTAACGTGTTTAAATAATTTAATCCACCAGCTTTTGCATTGGGGCCAACCGAAGATTTCTTCCATCCACCAAATGGTTGCCGATTTACAATTGCACCAGTGATTCCACGGTTGACATATAGGTTTCCGGCTTGAACGCTATCAATCCATTGTTCACATTCAGTTTCATCTAAGGATTGAATTCCGGCAGTCAACCCGAACTCGGTCTCATTTTGCCAGGCCATTGCAGTTTCAAAATCTGGCGCCTCGATAACTGCCAGTACGGGGCCAAACCATTCGTTATGGTGTGACCAAGAACCAGCCTGCACGCCAATCTTTACGCAGGGACGCCATTGCAAACCTGCGACATCCAATTGTTTAGGTGCTACTAGCCATGATTCGCCGATATCTAGTTGGGTGAGTGCACGAGTAAGTGCGCCTTCAGGTTCCCTAATTACTGGTCCGACAGTTGTTGAAAAATCCCAGCCAGCACCAACAATCAGTGATTCCACCGCATCCTTAAGTTGACGCTTAAAAGCAGGGTCGTGATAGACATGGGTATCAACAATTGCAACCGATGCCGCAGAGCATTTCTGGCCCGCGTGACCGAAAGCCGATTGCACCAGATCCTTCACTGCGGCATCAATATCGGCGCAAGCGCTAATTAGTATTGCATTTTTACCGCTGGTTTCGGCCAGTAAATTAATTTCGGGTCGCCACTCAGTAAATAATGTGGCGGTAGCAAATGATCCGGTCAGAATCACGCCATTTAAGTCTGGGTGCGAAACCAGATACTTCCCACTCGCGTCATCTCGCATGGGTAGGAATTGCAATACATCTTTTGGAACGCCGCCGGCCCATAAATGAGAAACAATCTCCCAGGCAGTCGCAACCGTTTCCGGGGCTGGTTTCAAAATTACGGCATTACCTGCAGCTAGTGCCGCACAGATTCCTCCCATAGGAATTGCATATGGAAAATTCCAGGGTGGAACAACCAGGATGATGCCAAGTGGTGTTGAATTATCAAAATTTTGGGCGTTGGCGGCGTAAAAGCGCGCAAAATCGATGGCTTCACTCACCTCTGGGTCAGCCTCAGCAACTGTTTTTCCAGCATCGCGCGCCATTACTGCGATCGTCGTTGCCGTACGTGAATCCATGACATTGGCGGCTTTGAACAAAATTGTCGCACGCTCGGTAACAGTCAATAGGTTCCAACCAACTTGGGCGGATTTTGCCGACTTTATTGCGGTATCAACATCTTTCTTATCACCGACCGAATAGTTATACCAAACTTTGTTGTTATCAGATGGATCAGTACCTTCCACCTGGCTTTTGGTGAACTTTTCACTACCGCCTATAACGAGTGGAAATTTCAGAGTATTTTTGCGGAGGATATTAGTAAATGCTTGCGAGATTGCGGCGGCAAATTCTGGGTCAGTCGGATCGATATTTGGTTCATTAAAGAATTGAAGTGGGGGATGCACGGCCGGTGCGACATGGCGAAGTGAAGAAGTTGTGATGGAGTGGCGCTCTTGCACTGAATTTAAAAAGCGCGCTCGTTGTTCCGCAAACTGGTTAGGATTTTCGGAAATAGCAAAGGCTGCCTTCAAGTAGTTCTCATCCGATGTATTTTCATCCAGCCGTCGCACCAAATATGCAACAGCAGCTGCGAAATCATCATCACCTGTTACGGGTACATACAATAAAACTGGTTGGCCAGATCGAGTAACAGCCAGCGCTTCGGCATTGGCCATTCCTTCCAGCATTTCAATATCTATTTGATCAAGAACGCCACGCGATTTTCCAATCTCAACTGCCCAAGTAAGGTGAAATAAATTGTGAGATGCGATCCCAATTCGCACAGCTTTGGAATGTTCGGGGCGAAGGGCGGTATCAAGTAATCGCGCGTAGGAGGCATCAACATCGGACTTAGAACGATATGGCGCAGGACTCCAGCCATGAAGTTCGGCTTCAGCGCGCTCCATTGCCAAATTTGCACCTTTCACCAAACGTACCTTGATGCTGGCACCGGTCTTTGCAAATCTTGCCTGTGACCACTTCACTAAATCTGCGAAGTACTGATGCGACTCCGGCAGATATGCCTGCAAAACAATGCCGGCGCTAAGCGATTCAAACTCAACTTCCGCTAACACTTTCTTAAATGCCGCAACTGTCATCGCAAGATCTCGATACTCCTCCATGTCTAAATTAACAAAACAATCATCTGCTTGCGCTGCCCGGTAGAGCACGCGCATTTTTTCAGAAACACGATCAACTGAACCTGCAAAATCAATAATTGTTAATTGCGCAACAATTGCAGAAAGTTTTACCGAGACGTAATTCACTTCAGCCCTGCTCATCATTTCCAGGATTGAATCAAGGCGACGTGAGGCTTCGTGATCTCCCAACACTGCTTCACCTAACACGTTGATGTTTAACGAAATACCGATTTCTTTCCGCGCTGCCAAATGTTTTGCAAGTTTATTATTTTCTGAAGTTAAAATTAAATCGCTTGAAAGTGCACGCACGCGTTGATGTACCACCTTTACTGATGTGCGTGGCAGCACAAACGAGATTAAGCCAAGCACTTTTAACCCGATTCCATTAATTGGGCCAAAGCCCTTAATGGATGCCTTGGCTGCCGCACTGCGGAAAATACGTGAGGCTGACTTCATCTCGGTGATCCGCATGACTTCATCGGTCATTGTGATTGTTGCTTCAATGGCAGCAGGATCGCGCATAAGTCGCGCTACTCGTTTGCGACTAGCTTTTTCGTGTTGGTCGCGAGTGCGGCCAGCTGCATCCATTAATTGGCGTACCCGCGTAATTGATTGGGTGGTCAATCCATCAATTCCCTCGTCGGTCTTGATGGTGAAATGCATATCGCTATTAAATCCTAAATTGCAGCCATCTTGGCTCGACTCATCAGAAGCCCGGAAATTTTAATGACTAAACTCATTCCTGTACTACTTTTTTAGCACCAGGCGCCCTGGACGGGGGACCAGCGTCTCTAAGCGCAAACTAGAAAAGTCTAATTTTACCTACTTCTATTCACTTCTATGCAATAAGAAATTTCTCACCTACATTACTAAGTTGGAAATTAGAGGTATCAAAAATAGGGCCGGCGGAGACGTAATAGGACGAATACTTGTAATTGCCGTCTTTCACCATAAGAATGTACTAATGAGTTCTATTTTAGATTCGCTTGTTGAAGTCGAAGGCGCTCGAGAAATAGAAAAGCTTAAAAATGGTTGGTATACCTTCCACCGTCTTCCCAATTGGACCAAAGTGCAGCACCCTTTTGGTGACATAGCTCGGTGGTCAAATATGCCTTCTGGTGTTCGCCTACGTTTTAGAACCGCAGCGAACTCGATTTCTCTCACTATTCATGCCTACCGTTTAACAATTGCTGCTCTTGCTGAGGAGAAAGGCGTGGCTCAATTCGACCTGCTGGTAAATGGAAAGGAGTTTCAAACAAGGTCTATCGAGGCCGGAGGTGAAATTCGATTAACTATGGATGGTCCCAAAGTTATCAAAGAGGAATGGATTCAAGGTGAGTCCGAGAAGATTGAATTTACAAATTTGGGAAGCGATTTTAAGGATATTGAAATATGGATGCCATCATCCGCGGTTATCAGTATTGGGTCGATCGATGCTTCATCTGAAATATTATCTCCTGCTAAAGATCAATCTAAGGTTTGGGCTCACTATGGCAGTTCAATCAGTCACTGTGTAGAAGCGGGAAGGCCGATGAATATCTGGGGAGTTCACGCCTCCCGATTACTAGCTCTTAACTTTCAAAGTTTTGCTTTTGCGGGTGAAGCTCATGTCGATGGGTTTGTGTCTCGTTCAATGGCCGCAATTGAGCCTGATTACATCTCGCTTAAAATCGGTATAAATGTGGTTAATGCCGATTCGATGCGCGAGCGAGCATTTGTTCCGGCTGTTCACAATTTCCTTGACATTCTTCGCGAGAAACTTCCAGCGGTCCCGATCCTACTTATCTCTCCGATTATCTGTCCTTTTCATGAGATCAATCCAGGGCCGACTTTGATTGGTAAATCTGGGCTCTATTCTGAGGTTCGCCCATATAACTTAAACTTTGGGTCTTTGAATTTGCCACGAATTCGAACAGTGCTTGAAGAACTAACGGTAAAGCGTGATGATCCACAATTGCACTTTCTCAGCGGCCTGGAATTGTTCAATGAAGGAGACATCTCCATGATGCCGGATCAATTGCATCCCAATGCAGAGGGATATCGTTTAATGGGTGATCGGTTTGCGAAATTAACTCGCAACTTTTTTAAATAACGACTATTTCAATATCTAAGAGTTCTGCAATTGAGCGGAGTTCGGATACTCGGTGACCTGTTCCTAGCGCCCAATGATGTGGTACACCTGTTGCGCTCCAAGCATCGCACCATTCACCTGGATTAACACCAAAATCAATAAGCGATGTTGTGTTTCCGATCAATAGTCGGTCACCATCAACAGTCGTTCCCTCTGACGCGACAAATTGATAATTACCGTTTTTTCTTTGTGTTACGCCAAAGGTAGTAACAGGTCCGCGCTTCACATTGAATTCAACGGTTACACCATTTCCACGCTTACCGTGAAAAACTCCGAGACCACGAAGTATTGGACGTCCATCACTAATGGCAAGGTGAGCCGGACCATCGTGGCCCATCTCTACGATATTTGTGTTGAAGTTAAGTGCTTGGAACTCGGTAAAGGAACCACCTGCACCAATTAGATCGAAGATTAACATTCCAATAGAGGTGCGTAGTTCATACTCGCCAACAGCAGGGATGCCTTCAGCTGTTAGTAATGAACAGCCGAGAATCATTCCTGCACCAAGACGTTCATGAATTTCACCATCTAGACCACGATGGTAGTAAGCAAGCGATGAAATATCGAAGTCATCGACAAGGTGACGCAGACCAACTGCAACTTTTCCGGCCCAGCGTAAATCCTCTTCAACTACCGTCTTATCCAGGGTGAAGATAGATCTAGTTTCATCCAAAACTGCATCGATCTCTTTCTCACTAACTTTCTCCACTCGAACACGAAGATCATCAAATTCAAGAACCTCCATATGCCCGCCGAAGTGAGAAGTTACCATTGTCATATCAGTAGAAACATCTAACATTCCTGGATATAAGTGGCCCATAATGCCGTGCCGAGAGTTTCGAAGAACTCCACGCACCCCTGCGGCTTGAATCCAAGAATGAATCTTTACCCAAGCGCGCTCTTCTCTTAGATAACCGGAAACCGAGCGAAATGGAATACCAACACGTTCAAAAGAGTTCGCTATTTCTGGAAGAGGGCAGGCACCGCAATATGCTAACCATGCTCCCGTGTCAAAATTTACATGATCCATCTGCTCTGTTGGCTGCAAATTTATAAGCAGGACGGGAGCATTTGCGCGTTGAGCGATAGGAACAAGCATTGTCGCTGTCATATAAGTTGTAAGGAATCCAACAATCATGTCACAACCAGCTGCTCGAAGTTTTTCGGCCGCAGCCGCGCCTTCTTGAGCATCGGAGATAAAGCCGACATCGATTAACTCGACATCCATTCCACCGATACGTTCAGAGACATAGCGCGCCGAAGCTTCAAGTTGTGGCAACAAGTGTGGGAATTGTGGCCAGTAGGTTCCGAGCCCGCCGGCGACTAAACCAACTTTTACAGTTTTTCGTGGCCGGCGCGCTGGAATAACTCTCGTCGGGGAGATATTAAAGGTCATGGTTAACCCTTTTGCGAATTAATTTTTTGTCTTATTTGATCGAACGACACCGCCGCAATAAGCATTACTCCCTGTGCAATGCGCTGCCAGAAAGTAGGGACATCGAGCAAAATTAAACCATTGTTAAGTACACCTATCGCTATGAGGCCCAGCACTGTTCCAAAGAGAGTTCCTCGTCCACCAGCAAGACTCGCACCACCTAATACGATTGCCGTAACTACTTGTAGTTCAAGGCCCTTTGCGGCATTTGGATCACCTGCCGAGAGCTGGGAGGCAAGCACTGCGCCGGCAAGTGCAGCCGATACACTTGAGAGGACAAAGGTAATAAAGAGCAAACGATTCGATCTAATTCCAACAACTCGCGCCGCATTTGGGTTAGAGCCAATTGCATAAAGTGAGCGACCATATGATGTTCTTCGAAGAACAATAATTCCGATAATCGCAATAAATACAAAAATAATTATTGGGAGGGGAATATTGAATGGCTGCGCTGTGCCAAGCCATTCAAAACCAAACATCATGACTGTCTGGCCATTTCCTGTGAGGAGAGCAATTCCATAAAGGGTCGCCAATCCACCCAACGTTGTTATCAGTGAGTTGACGCCTACAACTGTGACAAAAAAGCCATTTATAAGACCGAGCACGAGCCCGAACAGAAGACAGAAGAGAAGACCAACTGCAATTCCATGTGAGTTCACAGTTTGTGCCAAAAGCATGCCAGAGACCGCAGCGGCAGAACCGACAGATAAATCTACATGACCAGCGATCATCAAAAATGTTCCAGGGACACAGACAATTCCTGTGACTGCAAGTGAAACAAGAATGTTCTTAAAGTTTTCGATATCTAAGAAATATTCACTCGCAATGCTAAAATATGTCATCAACGCCAGCAGAAATATTATGAGGGGTGCTGTCTGGGGAATTGAACGGGTTTTTGATTCTTTATTTTCCGCTCGAACTACAGGTGTCTTTGGAGTGCTCATTCTTTCCCATTCCCCTAACTAGATGCTGAAACTAAAGATTTCGCCTCAACGGTATCTCCGCTGAACTCTGAAACAATTTTTCCTCGCGCCAAGACTAAGGCGCGATCAGCAAGAAGAATAACTTCCTCATAATCAGATGTTGCAACAAGTACCGCCATGTTTCTCTCTTTTGCTTGGCGGCGAATAATGTTGTAAATGTCACGACGGGCACCAACATCTACACCCCTAGTCGGCTCTACTAAAAGTAAAACGCGAACATTCGCTTCAAACCAGCGAGCTAGTAAAACTTTCTGTTGATTCCCACCGGACAGTGTCGCAATTTCTTGGGTTGGTCCACTTCGAGAACTAATTCGCAGAGCTTCTGCCCATCGATCAAAGGCGGCGAATTCCATTGCTTGATTGACAAAACCTAGTCTGGACATCTTCTTCCAACAGGTGACGGCTAAATTCTCGGCAACAGATCGGATCCCGAATGAGCCTAATCGTTGACGATCTGCGGGTAAGTAACCAATTCCGAATTCAGCCGAAGCCGCAGGAGATTTAGGAATAAAGTTTTTGCCAAAAATTTCAATCTGCCCGGCAGATGTCGGACGCAATCCAAATAAGCTCTCTAGGATCTCGGCGGTGCCTGACCCAATTTTTCCAAAGAGGCAAACAACTTCGCCTTCATTAACGGTTAGTGACACATCTGAGTAATCATCGTTACTCGAGAGATTTTGGACCACCAACGCTGGTTGTGAGGTCACTGGGGTAACTGGCCGGGCGTTTTTTTCTGCCTCATGACCGAGCATCGCGGCAACGAGGGCAGAACGTTCGACTTCAGAATTTTTAACTGTAAGAACCGAATCTCCGTCTCGGAGTACCTGGACTCGGTCAGCCACGCGCGCTACTTCATCGAGTCGATGAGTTATGTAGATCATCCCAACACCTTGGGCTTTAAGTTGGTCCATCACCGTGAAGAGGCGGTCTACTTCAATACTTGAAAGTGCAGCTGTGGGTTCATCAAGAACCAATATTTTTGCATTTTGTGTAAGTGCGCGGGCAATTTCAAGAAGTTGACGTTCGCCAACACGAAGTGAACCTGCGAGCGCGCCAACTGGAATTTGAACTTGTAAACGATCAAGAATTTCTTGAGCTTTTTTATTCATTTCAGCCCAAGAAACAAAACCACCACTACCTGGCCACTGACCAAGAAATATATTCTCAGCCACAGTGAGGGATGGTGCATCGTTGAGCTCTTGAAAAATCATTCGGACGCCAAGTTGGCGCGCTTGAAATACATCAAGTCGCGCCAACTCAGTTCCGTCAATTGTGATCGTTCCGCTAGTTGGTGGAATATCGCCAGCCAGAATTTTTACGAGAGTTGATTTACCCGCCCCATTTTCTCCAAGAAGTGCAAGTACTTCTCCAGATCCAAGAGTGAGGTCTACGCCGTGTAGAACTTCCACACCACTAAATGATTTGCGGATGTTCTCAAGCCGTACTAAATCAATTCCCATCTTTTCTGACCATTCTTTCCCTAGGTTAGATCGATTGTAAAGATATGAACTTTAAATTGGGCTTACTTACAAGCTCCGACCTTAAAGTTCTTATCGATATTCCCCGCGTTGATTGCAACGTGCTTGATCTTAAGTTGGAAAGGAACTTTCTTTCCCTTAATTAAATCAATTAGGTATGGAACGCCAATCTCACCATAACGCTCTGGGAAATAAGCGGTGCTTCCGATCCAGTTTGGATTGGTCTTAATATCGCACCATGCTGATTGAGAAGCACCCTGACCGGCACCGTAGATATCTTTTTCGCGACCGACAGCCTTAGCAGCTGAGAATGCGCCTTGGATACCTTCGTCATTAATTGCAACAACGATGATCTTGCTCTTGCCTGGAAGTGTTGTAAGTGCATCCTTCATTGTTGAAAGTGCGAGATCCAAACGCCCAGCATCATACTTCTTGAGTTTTGGAGCGACTGTTCCAGCACCGCAAATGCTTTCAAATCCGGCGCGGTATCCACCCATACGAGCTTCGTTTACAAGACCGACGCCGTAGTCTTCAAGTGAAATAAATGCATCAAAATCACAGTTGAACTTGGTTTTGAAGAAATTACCAAGAGCTGCACCTGAAACGAATCCTGCCTTTGCGTTGTTTGCCCCCATGAATGCTGACTGACAAGGATCCTGCTCAATGTCAATTGAGATAACAGGAACGTTTGGTCCAGCCTTACAGATAGCAGCGGCGGCATCGGATACGGCGTTGAAGTTCAAGTATCCCTGCACTTTCTTAAGCTTGAATGTTTTCGCACAAGCTAGTGCGGTAGCTGCCGATAGTTTTCCGTCGCAATATACGAGCTTTGCTCCGGCTTTCTTAGCTTCACGGCGAACTGAGTCACCGACATCCTTACCGAAACCGATTGCATCATCTAGACCGATGTAACCGATTGTGATTCCTTTTCCACTTCCTGGAACAGCTTTACGGAAATTAACATCCGCGGCTGTGGCAGGAATTACGGATGTACCGATTAATGCAGCGATTGCTACAGCGGCGATAACTCCGGAACGAAACTTAGAAGCGATCTTCATTCTTCACCGTGACCTTTCGTAACCTTCAATTCGACGACAAGAACTCAGGGGCCATTTCCCAGGAATTCACATTCTGCCGTGGCTGGAATCCTTTCCTTAAAAAGTAAGGGAGTCAAGAGAATGTTTACAACGAATGTGTAAAGTTTTCTAGATTCATTAATTTGGTGTGTGATTACTCACTCTGGTTCAATTATTTGAAGTGACCCTATCGCCTGTATTCAAGTTTTCCGCTTTCCGCACTTCGGTAAGCGACATTTAACGCTTCCACAGATCGAGCGCCAAGTTCACCTGGAGAGTAGTTAATAAAATCTACTTCTCTTCCAGCGGAAACCAGGGCATCGATTGGTCCTTGGCAATTGTAATAACCATCATCATCACCTAATTCGAGCCGAATGTTTTCGCCTCTGTGGTATAGCCATACCGCAGCCCTCTCAAGATCGACCAACAATTGGCCATCGCTTCCTATCGCCCGAAGTTCATGTGCATGGTAAGCCTTGTGGGCCAGCGCATGCGCAGAACCCCCTGAAACTGAACCAATCGCCCCATTTTCAAATCGATAAGAAATCGCATCGTGCATTTCGACAGGAGCGTTCATTGTTGCGCTCATTAGTGCAAAACCAGATTCAACTCTCGCCCCGGTTAGCCAAAGTCCCATACCAAGAGCGTGAGAAAGTTGAGCTTGTCCATAGCCGCCTCCTGAAATTTTAGGATCGGTCCAAGTCTTTTGTTCTGGTAATGACTCAGGGGTTGCATCTGGATAAGCTCCGGTATTTGATAGCAACTCGCGGGTCGCTGAAGACATGTGCAAAGTCAAATGTTCTAATTCGCCAATTCCATATTTTTCCATCAACGCTTTGGCTTCTCGCATCATTGGCAAGTAATTCCAACCAAAGGCAATTATTAATTTCTTACTTAACTTCTTAGCCGTTGTGTCCAGATCCCACGCATCGGTGGGATCGATCGTTACCGGCTTTTCGCACATCACATGCGCCCCTGCTTCCATAGCAGCCTTGGCATGTTCATGGTGAAATTGTGTGGGACTTCCAATTACACAGATATCAATCCCGGCATTGAGGACGTCACGATAATCTTCGGAAGCGACTTGAAACCCGTAGCGATCCTTGATCTTGTGAAGAATCTCCTCACCTTTTCGAGAAATGCCGACAAAATCAATGTCGTCATGCTTGGCCAAATTTGGAAGGTGTGACGCAATCGCCCAACTGCCGGCCCCAATGACCCCTACACGCACTTTCGCCATAATCTCTCACCTTTCTAAAATCCTTGCTTAGTATCCAATATTCTTGCCAAAGGTCAAGAGTTCGACAATCTTAATTTTTCTAAAGTACCAATATGAATACTCTCTAAAGTGGTAAGTTATAGTCAGTTCTCATAATTGAAACATTAAACGGTGTTCTGTCTAAATCTAGAAGGGTTTTAGGTGTAACAATCTGAAATGAATAACCTCAAAATTTTCACTCTCGCACCCGAAAAGATTTAGGAATCATAATTGCAATGACTATTCGAAAACACCAAGTTATTACAATCCCTGGCGATGGAATTGGTAAAGAGGTGATCCCAGCTGCAGTCTCAGTGCTGAATAAAACCGGCGAAAAGTTTGGGTTTCAAATTGACTGGAATGAAGTTCCATGGGGTTCAGATTATTTTATAAAACATAAGCGAATGATGCCGGTTGACAGTATTGAAATAATGTCAAAGTACGATGCAATTCTTCTGGGCGCGGTTGGAGTTCCAGACGTATCTGATATCGAAACTTTGTGGGGACTTTTAATCCCAATTCGTAAAAACTTTGACCAATATATCAACTTAAGACCTATAAAGTCCTTCAGGGGAGTGAAAACGCCACTTGCTGGAGATAAACAAATTGATATGTTAATTATCCGAGAGAATGCTGAAGGTGAATATTCGAAAGTTGGCGGAAGATACTACGAAGGATTTGCAGAAGAGACTGCTTTGCAAGTTTCGGTTTTTACAAGGCGCGGTATCGAACGAGTCACCAGTTATGCCGTAGAACAAGCAAAACTACGAAAAAAGAAGATTGTTTCAGCGACAAAGTCTAACGGAATCATTTATTCGATGCCTTTCTGGGATGAAGTAGTTGCATCGGTAGTAATGCGAGAAACGGATATCGAACTAAAGAGTATTTTAATTGACGCGCTGGCAGCTGCATTGGTATTACATCCCGAAGATTTTGATGTGATCGTTGCCTCCAACCTATTTGGCGATATTATCTCAGATTTAGTTGCTGCTCTGGTGGGATCAATCGGTATAGCAGCGAGTGGAAACATTAATCCCGAGCGAAAATTCCCATCAATGTTTGAACCGGTCCATGGCTCTGCCCCAGACATTATGGGAAAGGGCATAGCAAATCCGGTCGGAGCAATTCAAGCTGGTTCACTTATGTTGAAGCACCTTGGTGAATTAGACGCAGCAGATGAAATTGACTCAGTGTTACATAATTTGATAGCAACAGGTATATCAACTGCTGATCTTGGCGGTACCGAAAATACAAATTCCTTCACTCTAAAATTGACCTCGGTAATTGGATAGAAATATCGCCAATTTAGCCGTAAACAATATAAATTTAGTCCAGAGAGAGTTTTACAGTTGAAAAGTTCTTCGCTTCTCTTGAAACCGGCGAGGGCCACTCAACCGAGCCATGCAAAACTTCCTTTTTCGGGTGCAGTTTGCGTTAATTATTTTGCCTAAAGCCAAGATTGATTCCAATCATTCCTACTTGAATCTCATTTTGGAACCTGCGCCTCGCCGCCATCATTGTTAAAGATGGTGGTGTCATTTCCGTAAGGGTGATCGTTAATTAATTTTACACCGTCGTTGTATGAATTTACTCGCACAACACTAGGAACTGGTCTAAAAATCTCATCCGAATAGATGTTCATACTCGGCTCCACTTCGTCAAATAATGTTGGTGTAATCCAAAAACCTTTTGCAGCACGGTTTATCACTGGCTTGCGCCCATCTACAACCAACTTGGCACCAGCCGCAACGCCAGCATCAATATAATCGGCGTCGTTCCAGTATTTTCTCTTTATAAAATGTGTGAATCTCAGTCATCTGCTCCAGTGTAATAATGGGAAATTGTGGCAAAAGCCTCATCTAAAACCGCAATTCCAGCGAGTACTTCTTCCTTGGAGATATTGCAAGGTGGAACAACATGCATTCGATTAAAATTTGCAAATGGGAAGACGCCTAATTTCTTGGTGGCGGCAATCAACTCATTCATCGCCGGGCTAGATGCTCCGTACGGTGCAAGTGGCTCTCGAGTTACCCGATCACTTACTAAGTCGAGTGCCCAGAAGACTCCAACACCTCGGACCTCGCCAATTACTTTGTGTTTATTAGCTAATTCATGAAGCGCCGGACCAATGACCTGCTCACCTAATTCGGCTGCATGTTCGATCATCTGTTCCTCCGCCATTACTTCAAGAGTGGCAACAGCAGCTGCACAGGCAAGTGGGTGACCAGAGTAAGTAAGTCCGCCAGGAAATACTTTCTGATCAAAGGTAGTTGCAATTTCATCGGAAATGATTACGCCACCAAGTGGGACATAACCCGAGTTCACACCCTTGGCAAAGACAATTAAGTCTGGGGAAGCGGTTGAAAGTTGGTAGGCAAACCATTTACCAGTACGGCCAAAGCCCGACATTACTTCGTCGGCGATCCACATGATTCCGTACTTATCACAAAGCGCGCGAACGCCTTCCAGATAACCTTTCGGTGGAATAAGTACGCCCGCAGTTCCAACCACAGATTCAATAAGAATCGCGGCAACTGTGTTCGGACCTTCAAACTTAATCATCTCTTCCAAATGTTCAAGTGCCCGCGCGCATTCCTCTTCCTCGCTTTTTGCCCAAAATGCGGTGCGGTAAAGATATGGACCAAAGAAATGCACATGACCAAAGGCAAATTCATTTGGCCAACGGCGTGGATCACCGGTTGCTGCAATCGCAGAGGTGGTGTTGCCGTGATAGGAGCGATAGAAGGACAAGATTTTATGCCGCCGCGTGTGTATTCGTGCCATGCGAATTGCATTTTCGACACCATCTGCGCCGCCATTAGTGAAAAAGACTTTGTTTAAATGTGATTCAGTTCTATCAGTAATTAGCTTGGCAGCTTTACCGCGCGCTTCATTTGCGTGCTGCGGCGCAACCGCCGTCAGTAACTCTGCTTGGTCCTGAATCGCTTGCACCACCTTCGGATGTTGGAATCCGATATTCGTGAAGACAAGTTGTGATGAAAAATCCAGATACTTATTGCCGGCAAAATCCCAGAAGTAAGAGCCCTTTCCGCTTTGCACTGGCAACGGGGAAATCTGTCCTTGGGCTGACCAAGAGTGAAAAACATGGGCTCGATCGAGGTCAAATACTTCTTTTCCGCGGGCTGGATCTGGTTGATTCATAACCCCATAGTACCTACGGTAACTAATTCGAACTTCAGGTTTAGGCTACTAGTATGAGCAAAGCAGCAAAGAAAGCCTCGATCCGCAACATTCAACAAGCATGACGCAAACTAAGATTGCCATTATTGGTGCTGGGTGGCGTGCTGATTTCTATTTACGACTCGCCTTGCTGATGCCGGATCGATTTGAAATTGTTGGTTGGGTGGTACGCAATCCAGCAAAGGCGGCCGATTTTTCGGTGAAGAGTTACGCATCTGTCAGCGAATTACTGGCACAGCAAAAACCTGATTATGTAGTTAGTTCCGTCACGGCGTCGGCTAGTCCAGAGATTCTTAGCCAACTAGTTGCTGCTGGAATCCCAGTGCTTTCCGAAACGCCGCCGGCTTTAGATGTAGCCGCGCTGCGCAAGTTGTGGGATGGAGTTGGTGCAAAAAATCTGGTGCAGGTGGCCGAGCAATACATGCGTTTGCCCATGCATGCCGCGCGATTAACTGTTACCGATCGGGGTGAAATAGGTCAGGTGACATCTGTCCAAGTTTCATCGACACACGGATATCACGCAGTTTCGATGATGCGAACCTTCTTGCACGCTGGTTTTGGACCAGCCCAAGTTCAAAGCGTTACTTTTGCGGCACCGTTAATTGATCCGCTAAAGCGAGGTTCATGGAATGAAGACCTCACTCCAAAAGCGGCTAATACGGTTTTGGCAACAATTGATTTTGGCGATAATAAATCTGGGCTTTATGACTTCACCGATAATCAATGGCATAACCAGTTACGCCATCGCCGCATAGTTGTTCGCGGCAGCACAGGTGAAATTGTTGATAATGAATGTATCCGGCTTGCCGAACCCACTGCAATAACTAAATCTCAATTCAATCGCTATCAGTTAGGTCATGATTTGAATTTGGATGGCCACGATACTGAGCACATTTCCTTTGCTGGAAAAGTTGTTTATCGAAATCCATTAAAGGGTCTGCGCTTGATGGATGAAGAAATCGCAATTGGCACCATGATGATAGAAATGGTGGACTGGATAGAAGAAAAAGGTGTTGCCCCATATCCACTTGCCCAAGCTAGCCAGGATCATTTAATTTCGCTGGCAATCGATGAGTCTCTGGAAAAGGGGAAAGTTGTTGTTACCGGAGTGGAGGCTTGGGCTCACCCAATAGAATTGGAGTTATGAAACATCGCAAACTAGGTTCTTTCCAAGTCACCCCCGTAGGTTTGGGATGTATGCCATTGTCTATGGCCAGCGACCGCAATAAATGGCTGCTGGATGATCGAGCGGCAGCGATCTCGGTAATTCATGCCGCCCTTGATGCCGGTATAAATCTGCTCGATACCGCCGATATTTACGCCCCCGCTTGGAATCTGATGGGGCATAACGAAATCATTGTTGGTGAAGCCTTTCGAAGTTGGAATGGCAGTACCGAACAAAAGGATCAAGTAGTCATAGCAACAAAAGGTGGCATCACCCGCGCCCAACAAGATGGCAACTGGTGGGGCAAATCTGGGATGAACGCAAACAAACACTACCTTTATCGCGCAGTTGAAGCTTCCGCATACAAATTAGGGTTGAACAAAATTCCACTTTGGCAGCACCACCGACTTGATGTTTCGCTCACCTTTGAAGAACAGTTTGAAAATGTTTTGACGCTAAAAGAACATGGTTATGTGACTGCTATTGGCTTGAGTAACATAACTGCCGAACAATTACGCTGCGCAATAAAAATTGGCGGCACACCAGAAAATGGTGGAATTGTTTCGGTGCAGAATGAATTTAGTCCTAGGTATCGACTATGGGCCGATGTGATAGATGTTTGCGAAGAGTTCGGCATTGCTTTCTTACCTTGGTCACCACTAGGTGGGGGAAATAATTTCGAAAAGATTGCTCAGGGCGCAATGGGAGCTTTTGCTGAAATGGCCATCGAAAAGGGCGTCTCCGCCTACGCCCTAACAATTGCTTGGCACCTCAATCAATTTCCCACTTCAATACCAATCCCTGGTGCCACAAAAGCCAGTTCTATTCTGGATTCACTATCCGGAGCGCAAATCGAATTGACCTCGACTGAAATTGCTACGCTCAATGCCTCGTGTCCGCCAAATCCTGAACTTGATCACGAACTCGTTCTGCAACCTAAATTTCGGGATTAAGTGAAATCTACCGTCTTTAGATGCTTTTACCGTGAGCAGTTGGCCCTTTATTCCTTCCCTTGTACTCTCACCTTATGAACAATAGCGATAAGGCTTTAGAAGTTGGTTCCAAGCGCGTCTATGACGTGGCACCTTCCGAAGTATTTGGCGAATTCATGAAGACGGGTTGGACGCTAACGCCGCTTACAGGAATTTTCCAAGATGAGGTAGTTGCCCATTGCGTGCGTCGTCGTTCTGAATTATCGGTAGCGTTCAAAGGTTTGCGCTTGGTGTTACCGAGTGGGGCAGCAAAGCAGCGCAGCAATGACACCGACTATCAATATCGCCCACACAGTGCATTTGCTTACTACACCGGAGTACAAGGTGTTGAAGCACATCCAGATTCAGTATTGGTAATGGACCCAAGCGAAGCCGGTCACACCCCAATTTTGTTTATTAATCCACGTTCAACGCGCGATACTGATGCTTTCTACCGGGATGCGAAAAATGGTGAACTATGGGTTGGTCGTCGTTTTACAACAGATGAGGCATCCCAACGTTACGGAATTGAAGTGCGCAAGATTGAAGAGTTACCTAAGTTTCTGAAAGGTCGGGTGGCAGTAGCGTTGCATGGATATGACGAGATTGTCGATGCAACTGTTAAGGGCCATGCCCGTGCAGAGGAGTTGGTTAATTTTGTTTCGGTTGCTCGCCTGATTAAGGATGAGTATGAAATTGCAGAGCTACAAAAGGCGGTTGATGCAACCCATCGTGGTTTTAGTGATGTTATTCGTGTACTTCCTGCCGCAGTTAGAACTCCCCGTGGCGAACGGGTTATTGAGTCCGCCTTCTTTGGCCGAGCACGGGTTGAAGGTAATGACATTGGATACAGCACAATTGCAGCCACTGGTTCCCATGCTTGTATTTTGCACTGGAATCGCAATGATGGAGATGTAAATAATGGGGATTTACTGTTACTCGATGCAGGTGTAGAGGTTGACTCTTACTACACCGCAGATATCACCCGGACTTTGCCGATTAGTGGAAAGTTCACACCGGCGCAACGTGCTTTATACCTGTTGGTCTATGAGTCGCAAAAGGCTGGAATTGCCGCGGTTAGAGATGGGGTGCCGTTCCTTGCAGTTAACCAAGCAAGCCATACCGTTTTGGCGCAAGGTTTGATTGATATGGGGATTTTAACAATGAGCTTGGATGAGATTATGGATCCGCAGGTTGGGTTACATAAGCGTTGGACTTTGCATGGCGTCAGCCACATGTTGGGCATGGATGTACATGATTGCGCACAAGCGCGGGCAGATCAATATCGGGATGCTGTTCTGCGGACCGGAATGTGTCTCACAGTTGAGCCTGGCCTGTATATCCAGCCTGATGATGAACTATTCCCAGCTGAATACCGTGGAATTGGTATCCGAATTGAAGATGATGTCGTTGTTACAGAAGATGGTTGTCTCAATTTAAGCGAAAATATTCCGCACCATCCAAACGAGATTGAAGCTTGGATGGCATCGTTGCGTTAAGCAAACGAATTAATTAGGAAAGTTGCAAGCCACACCAAGCAGCGAGCAAACCAAAGCTAAGGGACAAAGTTAAGTTAACCACTGCTTTTTTGTACCGTTTTAACTCGTATGCTAGGTAGATATCCAACATAAAGGTTGACCAGGTGGTGAAAGCCCCAGCAAAACCAAATGCAATCAGATCATGCACTTTCTCGGAACTACTAAAAGTTAAACCTAGAAAAAATGAACCAAAGACATTTACTAAAAAGGTTCCGTACGGCTGGTTTGAGTACTTTCGTAGATATTGATCAATTGCAAAACGGGCTGGTGCCCCAATTGCTGCGCCAACAATAACTAGAAATACATTCATGGTCGCACCCGGATTGCCTTACGAGCAAGCGGCAAAATCACAATTACTGCTACCAGTGAAAAAATGACATTTTGTAGTAAAAAGACCATGCCGCCGTCGCTAGGCTCAAGTGATTGCGCAGTAACGGCTGAAAATGTAGTCATGCCGGCGCAAAATCCAGGTAGTAAAAGTAAACGTAACTCCGTGATCCCGCGTCGTTCCATTAATACGAGAAGGAAGGAAGCTAGCCCAACACCGATGATGTTTACGGTCAAGGTTCCGGTTCGGTCATTTGGAAAAATATTGCCCAAACCATAACGGACCAAAGTTCCGGCAACCCCCCCAATGGAAACTAGCGCTAAAGAGTTCAGAGCGGAAGTGCTTTCTTTCCTACTTTCGAAAGAACACTAGTTATAACGCTAATAATTAAACTAGCCAAAATTGCCGTCCAGAAACTTTCTACTTCAAATTTTTCACTCCAGCGTGATACCAACATCAGCATTGCGGCATTCACAACGATCAAAAAGAGCCCCAGCGTTAAAATGATTGCTGGCAACGTTAACAGCTTTAGCAAAGAGCCTAAAGTTGCGTTGAGTAAACCAAATAACAATGCCACCCATAGGTAGGTGGTGAATCCACCCATCACATCGATTCCAGGAATTATTGCAGTAGCCACCCAGAATGCCAGGGCTAGTGCAGCCCAACGGACCAATAATCTCATGCAGAAATTATAGACCCTCGCGTTTTCTAATTTTGGTTCCTAGCCAGCGAACTGGGTCGTATTTGATATCCGCTACCCGCTCCTTCATAGGAATAATCGCATTATCGGTAATCTTGATGTGCTCGGGGCAGACTTCGGTACAGCACTTAGTAATATTGCACATTCCAAGGCCATGCTCTTCTTGTGCAGTTTTCTTTCGGTTTTTCAAAGTATCCAATGGGTGCATATCTAACTCTGCAATTCGGATAAAAAATCGAGGACCAGCAAAGGATTTTTTGTTCTCTTCGTGATCACGAACAACGTGGCAAACATCTTGGCAGAGGAAACATTCGATGCACTTGCGAAACTCTTGCGAGCGCTCGACATCTATCTGATCCATTCGAGCCTGCCCTGGCGCTAAATCTTTTGGATGTTCATACGCCGGAATTTCCATGGCTTTCTTATAGTTGAAGGAAACATCCGTTACCAAATCTTTAATAATTGGAAATGCACGAAGTGGTGTGATCGTGATTGTCTCTTCGTCACCGAAGGATGCCACCTGCGTCATACACGCAAGACGCGGCTTGCCATTTATCTCCATCGAACAAGAGCCACACTTACCAGCTTTACAGTTCCAACGAACCGCTAAGTCACCCATTTGGGTTGCTTGTACCCGATGAATTATGTCTAGAACTACTTCACCTGCATTAGCTTCAACAACAATATCTTTAAGGCCACCATCGTTAGCATCTCCACGCCAGATTCGAAGTTTGACATTACGTGTCATTGCTTGGTCCCACCTTTCACGGTTTCTTCGGCTGACATGTATTTTTCTAACTCGTGAATATCAAAAAGGTCAAATAACTCTTGTGGGTAGGTAGGCAAAACTTGTTCCCGGATATTAACTTTCTCACCATCAAAAGATGAGATCAAGTTTAATTGGCGCCACTTGGTATCCATCGCCGGAAAATCATCTCGGGTATGACCACCGCGCGACTCTTCTCGCGTAACTGCAGATTTTGCCGTGCTTTCGGCGACTAACAACATGTTGTCTAGATCGAAAGCTAAGTGGAAGCCTGGGTTGAACTTACGGCCTCCGCTTACCGAAACATTTGCACTGCGCGCTCTAATCTGGGCAATCTGTCCAATCGCATCCTTTAGTTCACTCCCGGTTCGAATAATTCCCACCAGGTTATGGGTAACTTCTTGCAGTTCGGCATGCAACGAGTAGGAGTTCTCGCCACCTTCCCGGTCAAATGGTGCTTGGATTTTAGCTGCCGCTTTTGTAATTGCAGCCTCACTTACTGGATTTTTGCCGTTGGTTTTTAAGTACTCGACCGCTCCCATTCCGGCTCGGCGACCAAATACCAACAGATCTGACAAGGAGTTTCCGCCCAGCCGGTTGGATCCATGCATTCCGCCTGCCACTTCTCCTGCAGCAAATAATCCTGGCACACCGATTGCAGCAGCCGTCTCTGGCTCCACTTCCACCCCACCCATGATGTAGTGACAGGTTGGGCCGACCTCCATCGCTTCTTTCGTAATATCTACACCTGCAAGTTCATAGAACTGGTGCCACATAGATGGCAGCCGCTTCTTAATAATTTCAGCCGAGATTCGCTTAGAAACATCTAAGAAAACACCGCCGTGTTCGGATCCGCGGCCAGACTTTACTTCGGTGTTGATCGCTCGGGCTACTTCGTCGCGCGGTAAAAGTTCTGGCGGACGCCGATTGTTGTCTTGATCTTCATACCAACGATCGGCTTCTTCGGCGGTATCGGCGTACTTATCTTTAAAAACATCGGGGATGTAATTAAACATAAACCGCTCGCCCGTGTTGTTGGTTAAAATTCCACCTTCACCGCGAACGGATTCGGTAACTAAGATTCCGCGAACCGATGGTGGCCACACCATGCCAGTCGGGTGAAACTGCAAGAACTCCATGTCAACTAAGTTGGCACCAGCCTTTAAGGCGAGCGCATGGCCATCGCCAGTGCCTTCCCACGAATTAGAGGTAATCTTGAAAGTTTTTCCAACTCCGCCAGTTGCAATAACAACGGCAGGTGCTTCAAACAAAACTTCTTCACCGCTTTCCCGCCAGTAACCATATGCACCTGAAATCTTGCCATCCTCTTTAAGAATGTCGGTGATAGTTAATTCTGCAAAAACTTTTATTCCACTTTCCATATCACCAGAATCCCGGCCATCTTTTTGCTGCAAGGCGACGATCTTTTGCTGCATAGTGCGGATCAATTCAAGTCCGGTACGGTCACCAACGTGTGCCAGACGTGGATACTCATGTCCACCAAAGTTGCGTTGGGAAATCTTTCCTTCTTTAGTGCGATCAAATAACGCACCCCATGTTTCAAGCTCCCAGATCCGATCTGGTGCCTCTTTTGCGTGTAGTTCGGCCATGCGGTAGTGGCTTAAAAATTTTCCACCTCGCATAGTGTCGCGAAAGTGCACCATCCAATTATCCTTGTCATTAACATTTCCCATAGATGCCGCAGCGCCGCCTTCGGCCATAACGGTGTGAGCCTTGCCAAACAATGACTTACAGATGATCGCTACCCGCAAACCTGACTCACGTGCTTCTACCGCTGCGCGCAAGCCAGCGCCACCGGCCCCAATTATTAGGACATCGTATGTATGGCGTTCTAGTGTCATATTCGATTTTCCCTTTAGAAGAAGTAGAAGTTAGTCCATGCGCCAGTTGCTACTTGGCGAACATAGATATCGGCGAAGGCAACGGCGGCAAGTGAATACCAAGCAAAATTTTGGTGTTTAGCATTAAGTGTTGAAGTCCATGACCACAGTTTGTAGCGCACCGGGTGTTTTGAGAAATGCTTCAAGCGACCACCGATTGTGTGGCGACAGGTGTGGCATGACAGTGAGTACATCCATAACATGGCTGCACTAACTATAAGAACAACTGATCCCACACTTAAATGACCCCATTCACCAGCTTTATTGCGAAGCGAGATAATTGCATCGTAGGTGAGGATCACATTGAAAACTAAACCAGCGTAGAAGAACCAACGGTGCGCATTTTGGAAAATAAGAGGTGGGCGGGTTTCGCCGGTGTACTTCTTGTGTGGTTCGGCCACACCACAAGCAGGAGGAGATAGCCAGAAGGAGCGGTAATACGCCTTGCGGTAGTAGTAACAGGTCATGCGGAAACCAAGTGGGAAGATCAAAATAATTAAAGCTGGTGAAAGTGCGAAGTTAAAGATCTGCGCACTAACCGGTGCAAAGCCAAGCAATATTGCGCCAGATTCACAAGCTTGCGATAAGCATGGTGAATAAAAAGGTGAGATTAGGTGCGAGTCTTTGACGAAGTAATTATCGTTTTCAAAGGCGCGAAAGGTTGCGTAAATGACAAAGGAGATAAGAACTCCAAATGTAAGCAATGGTTCTAACCACCACTTATCAGTGCGCAGCGTGCGCTCTTTGATCTTTGCGCGGGTTGGTGAAAAGACACCTGACATGTACAACTCCCCTAGTGCTTCCTATGTGGTTCCGCGGGTAAATAACTAGGGTAAGTGTGCTCTTGCTGTGAAAAAGTGGCTACATAGATCCCCGTATCCAGGTATGAACTCAGCCACAAGTGCAAAATTGGGGGAGCTGGAAATCCCTTGACAGGTCGCTGATACTCTCTATAGTTAACCAAGGAGTTAACTATTATGAGCAAAATTGATCGACCAGTGGATTTGGATGAGGTATTTGCCGCCCTCTCGCACAAACATCGTCGGGAGATCATTTACCTGCTTGGTCTACAACCATGCTCAATAGCCAAGTTAGCTGCTAAAAGAGAGCTATCGCTTCCTGCAATTCACAAGCACATCAAGATTCTTGAGGGTGCCGGGATAGTTATGCGCCGGAAAGTTGGGCGGACCAATTTTCTTACCCTAAATCCTGACTCGCTACGTGCCCTGCAGGATTGGACTATGCAATTTCATGCTCACTGGGGCAGCGATGGCGATGTAACAGCTCCCGGTCATGAGGTGCCAGGTATCTGGATCGACGCCAGGTAAAGGATCATGTTTGACTGTCACAACCGTACCGATAATGGTACTATTATGCCAGGAAAGAAGGTCAAATGAGTTACCGACAGGCAGTTCGAGAAATCGCGCAGAATCAGCATGGCTTCATTACAACTTCTCAAGCTAAGGCTGCAAATGTACCGGCGGTTGAGTTGCGTAAACTTGCCTACAGGGGCGCGCTTGAAAACCGAGGCTATGGGCTTTATAAAATTATTGACATGCCGGCAACGGAGTTCGATCAATTCGCCGAGATCATTTATCGAATAGGTGAGGGAGCATTTCTCGCTGGAGAAACGGTGCTGGCTCTCCATGATTTAGCCCTAGTGAATCCAAGAAAAATTAACGTGATTGCTACCAAAAGGGTAAGGACAAAGCTCCCAAAATATGTAACGGTAACTACTGGCGCAATCGGCCCCGATGAAGCAACAACTATCGACGGTATTCCAGCTATCACAGTTGATCGAGCCCTTCGAGATTGTAAAAATAAAATTATGCCAGAACGTTTTAAGGCCGCGGTCTATGAGGCAAAGATAAATGGTTATTTAACGAAAACAGAAGCTACCCAGTTACTTCGTGCAACAAAAAAATCTAGCGGATGAATACTGAGATCAAAAGACCCTCAAATCGCACACATCTCATAAAACGAATCAATGACGCTGATAAAAGTGGTACTTCTGCAATAGAACTCTCAAAGTCACTAGCAACGATTGCCATCTGCCAAATGCTTGTCCCGCTGAATTCCATAGCAGAGTTTGCCGGAATGGTTAAAGGTGGAACTGCAATGAAACTCCGGTTGGGGAGAACAAGTGCGCGTTCCTCTGCTGATGTGGATGTCGTTCGTAGTATAGAAAAAGCTAAGTTCGAAGAGAAATTAACGGAATCCCTTCGAATTGGTTGGCAAGGATTTACCGGCCGGTTGAAAATTCTTGATCCAGCTACTCCAAAAAATATTCCAGCAGACTACATAATGCAACCTTACAAAATTTCCGTTTTCTACGAAGGAAAAGATTGGCAGTTTGTAACACTCGAATTAGGGACGGATGAAATCGGAGATACGGAAGAGTATGACTTAGTCTTTGCTGAGTCACTTATTGTGGAACTGGAGCAACTCGGATTCAGTGAAATGGTTCCGGTTCCAGTGATTTCTCTTCATCACCAGATTGCCCAAAAGATTCATGCTGGTACGCAAGAAGGCAGCCAGAGAGCGCATGACCTTGTGGACTTGCAGCTACTAATTAACGCAGAGCCAGACTTAAAACTCCTTCGTGAGACATGTGTCCGACTTTTCAAATACCGGAAAAGCACGATCTGGCCACCGACTTTTAAAATAAATCCTGGATGGGAAGATCTTTACGCAGCTAGTATCGAAGGGCTTGAGGTATCAAACAGCGTCTCAGAAGCGGTTGAATGGGGAAATAAATTGCTGCAAGAGATCGAGGAAGCAAAGTAAAAATAAATTGGCGGAGGGCGTGGGATTTGAACCCACGATACTTTCGTATGCCGGTTTTCAAGACCGGTGCACTCGGCCGCTATGCGAGCCCTCCGTGGGGAAGTTTACCCGAAAAAGAGGCTGGCGAAAAATCGACAGGAATTAAGCGGGTAAATTTAGTAACTGCTCGATGATCTTTGCGACGCCATCATCAATACAAGGTTCGGCAATTGCCTTTGCAAATGAAGGTGCTTGCGGATGTCCATCAGAGATCGCGTAAGAACGGCCCGCCCATTCCAGCATTGAAAAATCATTTGGGTTATCACCAAAAGCAACACAATCACCAGCGGTTAATCCCAGTCGCGCCGCCATTAGCGACAAGGTAGTGCCCTTAGAGATATTGAGCGCCGATATTTCAATAAGTGAATCATGAGAAGTGGAATGAGTAACGGTTACCAGATCACTTAAAGCGCGATGCGCCACTTCCACCATTTCATCAGATGTGAATTCGTGATTGCTGCAACGACCCAAAATCTTTAGTGCAGGTTTTGAAATTGCATTTTCAATTTTTTCGACACCAATATTATCTAAGCCCACATCCCAACGCGGAATATATGAGATCTCACGGTGGTAGTGATCGTTGGATTCAACCGCAAATGACATCTCTGGCATTGCGATTCGCATCCGACGGACAACCTCCAATTGATCATCGACTGAAATCATCCATTCTTCCAAAACCACATCGTTGATCAAGTCGTACAACATTGCCCCATTGCAACAAATAGCTGCGCCAAAGCCAAAGGCCTCTCGGATTTCACCCATCCAGCGCGGTGGGCGCCCAGTGACAAAAAAAACATGCACGCCTAAATCTTTGGCTTTAGTAAATACATCGATGGTGCGTTGCGAAATTAAACCATCATGTGAAACGATTGTGCCGTCTAAGTCTGTTGCAATTAATTTAGGTCGTTTGCTCACACCAGCTCAAATCGTTTCATACCAAGGAACGGTTGTAGTGAGGTTGGAACATTGATTGTGCCATCGGCGTTTTGGTGGTTTTCAAAGATAGCAACAATCATGCGTGGGATCGCAACTAAAGTGCCATTCAGGGTGGCAACTGCTCTTGTTCCGTCGTTATCTTTGAAACGGATATTTAAGCGACGTGCTTGAAAGTCGGTGCAGTTGGAGGTGCTTGTGACCTCCCGGTAAGCATTTTGGGTAGGAATCCACGCTTCAATATCAAACTTTCGGTTAGCACTTGAGCCAAGGTCACCCGATGCAACATCAATAACCCGGTATGGAATCTCCATTGCATTGAGAAAATCTTTCTCCCACTGCAATAGCCGCTGGTGCTCTTCTTTTGCTTGGTCAGGGTGGCAAAATGAAAACATTTCTACCTTGTCGAATTGGTGCACTCGAATGATGCCACGAGTGTCTTTGCCATATGTTCCAGCTTCACGGCGAAAACAGGAGGAGTAACCGGCATAGCGCATGGGAAGTTTGTTAGCAGGTAAGATTTCATTCATGTACATCGCCGCTAATGGAACTTCAGAAGTTCCAACAAGGTACACATCATCTTTTTCTAGGTGGTAAACATTTTCAGCGGCTTGTCCTAAAAAGCCGGTGCCCTCCATCGCGGCCGGGTTGACCAGTACTGGCGGAATTACTGGCGTAAAACCAGCCTTGAGTGCCGATGAAATCGCATAATTAACAAGGGCAAATTCCAGCAGCGCACCGACGCCGGTTAAATAGTAGGAGCGGGAACCAGCAACTTTTACACCACGCTCGGTATCAATGGCACCGAGTAACTTACCTAGTTCAACATGATCCTTTGGTTCAAAATCAAAAACGCGTGGCGTTCCAACATGTTCAATAACTACAAAATCTTGCTCACCACCGATTGGTGCAGCTGGATCCAAAATGTTTGAAAGCTGCATAATTAGTTGCCGAGCTTCCTCTTCAATCTCAGATCGTTTTGAATCCGCCGCTTTTACCTTTGTTGCCAAAGCCTTAGCGTTTTCAAGTAGCGCCGTCTTTTCATCACTCTTTGCCGCAGCAACTGATTTGGATAAAGTATTTTGCTCCGCCCGCAGTTTCTCAAATTTTTCAATGGCTGCCCGGCGTAGTTCATCAATTGCCAATACTTTGTCAACGATTGAAACATCTTCGCTGCGCCCTCTTTGTGATCCGCGTACTACATCTGGGTTTTCTCGTAAAAATTTAAGGTCAATCACTTAATTGCCTTTTCACGTGGGTATGAGCCAAGGAAGCGAATCTCATCGCAGATTGCTCGAAGACTTTCTACCGCCTCCTTAACTGGTGCATCTGCGATGTGACCCTCAGCATCAATAATGAAATGGTAATGGCCAAGTTCTAATCCAGTTGGACGGGACTGGATAAAAGTTAGATTTACACCGCGTTTGGCGAATTCGTTCAAAATATCTAACAGCGCTCCTGCGTGATCAATTCCGATAAAAACGGCCAATGATGTTCGATCCCAACTGGTGTTCTTTGGAATTGATCCAGGCTTTGAAACCACAATGAATCGAGTAATCGCGCCAACGTTGTCGCCAATGTTATCTGCGATAACTCGCAAACCGTAGTGCGCTGCTGCAACCGGGGCGGCAATTGCGGCATCAAATTCACCGCGCGCAATAGCTTCGGCGGCGGCGGCGGTAGAAGCAGTTGAGATTAATTCGGCATCCGGGTAGTTGGCTGCTACGTAGTTACGACATTGCGCTTCCGCGTGCGGGTGGGTGGCGATCCGGCGGATCTCGGTCGTGTTCGGTTTTATCATCAACGCAAATGAAATAGGCAAAGTTACTTCGCCAACAATTACGAGGGGTTCACCAGTAGCAAGTTCGTCCAGCGTGCGTGCCACAACGCCTTCCACTGAGTTTTCGATGGGAACTAAAGCAAAGTGTGCTTTACCCAATCGGACCGCATCTAAAGCTGCGGTCACGTTGGCATATGGAATGAGTGAATCGTTAGAGGAAGTTATCTTTTTAAGAGCCGCCTCTGTGAATGTTCCTTTCGGACCGAGATAGGCGTATGTACTCACTTGCTAATGGTACCCGAGTACCGACCTTGCGTATGACGGGTTATTTGTGATCAGCACGTCAACTCCATTATCAGCGCAAAAACGCATATCGTCAGCGTCATCGACGGTCCACACAAAGAGATTACGTTGATCTTTGCTTAAATGTGGGTTGACTCGAAATGTTCCAATACTTGGTCCAATTGCAGATGCGGATGTAAACCTGCGCATCGGAAATGGAAAGCGATCACGCAGTAATGCCACAGTATTTTGTAATGGATCTATTTTTCTAATAATTTCCAGCGCCAGCCATGAAAATGACATCACATAAATTTCTGCAGTTTTTTGCTCTTGCGCAATTAATGCCACGACCGCTTTTTCCACCGCACTTGCCGTTGAAACTGGGTGTTTGGTTTCAATCGCTAGCTCTTTTTTGTGATCACGGGCCAAATCCAACAGTTGGTCCAATGTAATTGCCTGAGGGTAATGTTTTCTAATCTCATTAAATGTGGAGTCTGCGATTCGTGCCTGGTTGCCCGCGATTCTTTGCATATCTGCGTCATGCCATAAAACCAGCTGGTTATCTTTGGTTAAGCGCACATCGCATTCAAATCCGTCCGCGCCGTCATCTATTGCCGCCTCATACGCCGCCATTGTTAACTCGGGGTGCGCAATCGAGGATCCGCGGTGTGCGTAAATCTTCACCTTTCAAGGCTACACCGTTAGGCTTAAGAACATGAGTGCCCATTACTTTCAAACCTCGGCACGCTCTGCCATTGGCTTGGTACGGCAAGGAAATGAGGACTCTGCCTTTTTGTCTCCTCAGCTAATTGCGGTGGCCGATGGCATGGGTGGTCATGCCGCCGGTGAGGTCGCATCTCGCATCTCGGTACAAGTGTTGAACTCGTTGACCCCGACCCTTACGGCCGCAAACACTGATGGAGATTCAGTTACGGATATTTTGCTGAATTCGCTGCACCGTATAGATACTGAGATTGCCGTTGTAACTGATGAGGAGATTGAAAAACGTGGCATGGGAACCACTCTTACCGCCCTTTTTATCCGAGATAAGCAGATTACGCTGCTTCATGTTGGGGACTCTCGTTGTTATAGGCTGCGCGGTAATACGCTGGAACAATTAAGCAGTGACCACACCGTTATTCAAGAGCTGCTGGATCAAGGTGCAATAACACCAGTGGAAGCGGTAGATCATCCGCAACGATCGATGTTGACTCAGGTTCTACGTGGCGACGGCACAACTACACCGGTTTTACAAGTATTTGAGGTTGAAGACGGTGATCGTTACCTGTTGTGCTCTGATGGTTTAACTGGGGTTTTGGCCGATAAGGAGATCAAGATTGGCTTAAAAAAATCTGACAAAGAAGTGGCGATTAAGTTTTTAGTTGATGCTACATATATAAAAGGCGCACCTGATAATGTCACTGTTCTTATCGCCGATATCGTCGATAGCCAAACTACCACTACCCAATTGTTAGGAGCAGCCAGTGAGTAAAGCGCTGCTCGGTAATCGCTACCGACTTGGTGAAATGATCGGTACAGGAGGCATGGCTGATGTTTATATTGCGCAAGACACCCGCCTGGCGCGCCAAGTTGCAATAAAGGTTTTGCGCAGTGATCTAGCTCGTGATCCATCATTTGTGGCACGTTTTAGAAAAGAGGCGCTTGCTGCAGCTGGACTAAATCATCCAGGAATTGTTGCGGTCTATGACTCTGGCGAAGAACCTGCGCCATACATAGTTATGGAGTTAATTTCTGGTCAAACCTTGCGTGACTTAATCCATAAAGGTGAACATCTTCCATTACAACGTGCACTTGAAATTGGGGAGGGAATTTTAGCCGCCCTGGAATACTCACATCAGTGTGGAATTGTTCATCGCGACATAAAACCAGCAAACATCATGATTACTGATCATGGAGATGTAAAGGTGATGGATTTTGGAATTGCGCGTGCCCTTGCCGATTTTGGTGCAACCTTAACTAGCACCTGGAATGTTGTAGGTACCGCACAATATCTTTCACCTGAACAAGCATTGGGTGAGGTCGCCGATTCACGCAGTGATATTTATTCAACTGGTTGTTTGTTGTATGAAACTTTAACCGGAAAGCCACCATTTACTGGTGAGACTCCGGTAGCTATTGCTTATCAACACGTATCGGGTAATTTAATTCCGCCGAGCAAAACCACTCCAGGCCTACCTGTCGGAATAGACACCTTATTAACCATTGCTTTAGCTAAGAATCCTGATGATCGATATCAATCAGCCCAGTTAATGCTTAATGATCTGTTCAAAGTAAAAAGTGGTGTGGCCGTAACTACAAAGATCGCTAGAGCACCGATCTCGCGCCGCAAATTATTAATAGGTGCGGTTAGTGGTGTTGCATCCATTGCTGTTCTTGTCGCGGGAGTGTTTTTGAGTCGGCCTGGTACAGATCCAGCTGAGTTTCCACAGTTACCCAACGTTGTAGGTTTAACTCAAATTGCGGCGCAATCACTACTGACTGATTATGTGTTAACAATTGTCCGCTCACCTGATGAAAGAATTCCGAAGGATCGGGTTTCCAGCCAACTTCCGCTTGCCGCCACTCGTGTGCAAAAAGGTTCGAGTGTCGTCTTAACAATCTCCGGTGGTCCTGGTGATGCTGTAGTTCCTATTAATTTGGTGGGGATGTCTTTAATCAACGCACGCTCTGCACTTGCTGCGGTTGGCTTATTTGTCTCATCAACCGAGGCGGTCTCATCGGATGATCCACAAGGAACTGTTTTAAAGGTAACCCCAGAGCCTGGATCAACAATTACTGTAGGTACTGGCGTTATTTTGCGGATTGCTAGTGGGTTAGTACTAGTGCCAGAATTAATTGGATCCGATGCTTTGCAAGCAAAAACTATATTGGTACAGGCAGGTTTTTTAGTCAATGAAGTTGAAGGTTTCGATGTTGATCAACCAATAGGAGTTGTAATTCGACAAGCACCCGATGGTGGAACAACTCAGTTAATCGGGAAATCAGTAACAATCACCATTAATAGGACCCCGTAAGTTATTTGCTGGTTCCTAAAATCGGCGACAGGCCGACCGCCTTTTCGCGGGCGCTTTCGTCACCACAGATCATCAACCAATTAGCTAGCATTTGGTGTCCGTGTTCAGTTAGGACAGATTCTGGATGGAACTGCACGCCATGAATTGGCAGTGTTGTGTGTTGCATCGACATTACTAAACCAGAATCAGTTTTTCCGGTAACTTCCAATATATCTGGGACCGAATCTTTTTCAACACATAATGAATGGTAACGAGTTGCGATAAATGGTGACGGTATATCCAATAAGACGCCTTGTTGATTGTGGTACACCAGGGAAGTCTTTCCGTGAAGTAGTTCGGGGGCGCGCGAAACCGTTGCGCCAAATGCCACACCAATTGCTTGATGACCTAAGCACACGCCAAACAATGGAATTCCATGTTCGGCGCAGTACTTAATTATTGCAACGGATACACCGGCACGCTCTGGGGTTCCGGGTCCCGGCGAAATTAGGACGCCGTCATAATTTGCCGCAGTTTCTGCGGTAATGGAATCATTTCGAACGACGGTGCACTCGGCACCCAACTGCTGCAGGTACTGCACTAAGTTATAGACGAAGGAGTCGTAGTTATCTACGACAAGGATCTTGGTGGGCACATAAGAGAAGGAAGCCAATTGAGCCATAGGAGCATTCTCTCGCATGGTGTATCTTTCGGGTATGCCTAAATCAAAGTTACGAAAGAAGATTATTGAGCAACGCGCTCATGACCAAGAGGTTGTTGAGCACGCCCCCCAAGAACCACTGGAGAGCCCTCAGTGGCTGGCTCCAACTATGGTGGGTTTCTTCCTAGTTGGGCTCTTTTGGATCGTGACCTTTTATGTCACCCAGACCCGCTATCCAGTGCCTGGAATTGGTGCCTGGAACATGATTATTGGCTTTGGCTTTATTGGTGTGGGTTTTTCTTTAGCCACCCGCTGGCGGTAGGTGTAATTTAGTTTTAATTACACCGTTGTAATTCGATCCACATTGTGGGTAAACCCTGTGGATAACTTACTTCTTGTTGAAAACCAGTTGGGCGGCAACCACCCCGCCAATTAATCCACCTAGGTGTGCTCGCCAATCAACGCCACCCATTGCAAAACCAAAAACAAAGTTAATCCCAATAATGACAACAATAGAGCGGATATCTGCACCGATTCTTTTCCCAACAATTACCAAGGCACCAAACAAGCCAAAGATCGCACCAGACGCTCCAACTGAGGCGCTGAAGCTTGATGCGAAGTAAGAAGAGGCAAGTGAGCCAGTAAGAAGTGAAACAAAGAAAACAATCAGAAATTTATTTTTCCCAAAGGCTGCTTCTAGCGGATTTCCTAAAACCAATAAAGAGTACATATTAAAACCCAAGTGAAGTAAGCCGGCGTGGGTTAAGGCAACGGTAAGTAATCGGTACCACTGATTTGTGGCTTTTAGATATTCAAGACTTGGCAAGAAAAGTTGTTGTTGTAATGATGGAACAAGCAACTGCACAAGGTATGCCGCGCAGATAACTGCGATTAAAGCGTAAGTGGCCGAACGTTTAAGCAACAGTAACGCTGTTGATTGTGATGTCGGTTGCTGGTTTATCTTGGGCACCAGTCTTTGCGGTTGCGATCGCATCTACCACTGCCTGACTGGCCGCGTCCTTCACCTCACCAAAAATGCTGTGTTTGCGATTTAACCAAGTTGTTGGTGCAACGGTAATGAAGAACTGAGAACCGTTGGTGCCTGGACCTGAGTTGGCCATGGCCAGGATGTAGGGACGATCAAAGGTTAATTCGCCATGGAACTCATCGGCAAAGCGGTAACCAGGACCACCTGTGCCGCGACCAAGTGGGTCACCGGCCTGAATCATGAAGCCAGCAATGACGCGGTGAAAGATTGTTCCGTCATACAAATTAGCGGTTGACTTATCGCCGGTGCGCGGGTCGGTCCATTCCTTTGCCCCGGTTGCTAGTTCAACAAAGTTGGCAACGGTCTTTGGGGCTTGGTTTGGGAAAAGCTCGATGATGATGTCACCGAGGGATGTGTGGAGGGTCGCGCTACTCGAATTTTTTTCTGCTGTCATGTGGAGACCAGGGGAATCGAACCCCTAACCCCCGCCTTGCAAAGGCGGTGCTCTACCAATTGAGCTAGGTCCCCGTATTAGAACGGGTGGGCCCAGGTGGACTTGAACCACCGACCTCTTCCTTATCAGGGAAGCGCTCTAACCAGGCTGAGCTATGGGCCCGCAATAAAGATCGCTCTCGATTGCAGAAGCGCAAGGTTACCTTGAACTTCCCTCAGACCCAAAATAGGAGTCGCCCCAAAATAGGGCTTACCTCCCACAAAGAGAATCGGACTTAACTCAGAGCCTGAACCATACTAACTTTTCGGCGAAAACTCATCTTCGCCATTCTTAGTCACGGAAAGCAGGCTCACACCTTCATCTAGGTTTACTAGACGGACACCCATCGAATCGCGGCCAGTTTGGCGAACCTCGGCGGCCGGTGTTCGCATCACCGTTCCGGCAGATGTGATTGCAAGAACCTCATCCTCATTACGCAAGACTAATGCGCTAACAAGTGATCCACGTGAGTTCTCATCTATTTTAGCCGCTTTAATTCCTATTCCGCCACGACCTTGCAATCGGTACTCATCAATTGGGGTTTTCTTTCCGTAACCACCATCAGTTGCGGTGAAAACAAATGAGTCTTTGGTTTGTTCGGCACTAACCCGCGCCATCGTTAAAAGATTGTCTCCGATGCGAAATTTCATTCCGATAACACCACTGGTGGCACGACCCATTGAACGTAGTGATTCATCATCGGCGGTAAAACGCAAAGACATTCCTTTGGTGGATACCAACAATAGTTCATCATCGTTATTAATTAGAGATGCGCTAACAACTTCATCACCTGGTTTTAGCGTTATTGCGATTAAGCCACCTGTGCGAGGTGAGTCGTACTCGACCAAAGGTGTTTTTTTGACCAGACCATTACGGGTAGCAAGAACTAAATATGGCGAAATTGCGTAATCCTTTAGTGCCAGAACTTCCGCAATTTTTTCATTGGGTTTAAATGCCATCAAATTAGCGACATGTTGTCCGCGGGCATCACGGCCGGCATCCGGAAGTTCGTGAACTTTTGCCCGGTAGACCCGACCTTGATTAGTAAAAAACAAGAGCCAATCATGAGTTGACGCAACAAAGAAATGATCGACTACATCATCTTCTTTCAGCGCTGCGCCTTTAACGCCACGACCACCACGACGTTGTGATCGATAAAGACCGGCCATAGTGCGCTTCGAGTAACCACCGCGGGTAATCGTTACAACAGCATCTTGATTTGGGATTAAATCTTCTGCACTGAAATCACCTTCGCTGGCAATGATTTGGGTACGGCGCTCATCACCAAATTTTGCCACCAAATCAGCAAGCTCGGTCTTTACAATTTCACGTTGTTTTTCTGGACTGACAAGAATCTTGTTTAAAGCCACAATATCTGCCATTAATCCGTTGTATTCATCATTAATCTTTTGCCGCTCCAAAGCTGCGATCCGACGCAACTGCATATCTAAAATAGCGTTGGCTTGAATCTCATCAACGTCAAGTAATTTCATTAACCCGGTGCGGGCTTCTTCTGATGTTGTGGATGCGCGAATCAAAGCGATTACGGCGTCCAAAGCATCAAGTGCTTTTAAATATCCTTGTAAGATATGGGCACGTTTTTCTTTTTCGGTTAAGCGGTACTTAGTACGACGAACAATTACTTCCACCTGATGTGCTATGTAATAACGAATAAACTCATCAAGCCTAAGGGTGCGAGGGACACCATCAACGAGTGCCAACATATTTGCCCCGAAAGTATCTTGTAATTGTGTTTGCTTATAAAGATTATTTAAAATTACCTTTGGAATTGCCGAATTTTGTAAAACAATGACCAGGCGTTGACCAAGACGCTCGTTACCTTCATCGCGGACATCGGCGATGCCTTTGATTTTCCCATCCTTAACCAGTTCGGCGATTTTTAGTGCCAGGTTGTCTGGGTTCACTTGGTATGGAAGTTCCGAGATCACAAGACATGTGCGTTTATTGATCTCTTCCACTTGCACTACTGCCCGCATAGTGATTGATCCACGACCAGTGCGGTACGCCTCTTCGATCCCGGTGCGGCCAACAATTAATCCTTTAGTTGGGAAATCTGGGCCTTTGACGATTTTTAGCAACTCATTGAGAAGTTCATCCTGTTTCATCTCCGGATGTTCTAGTGAGTAAATAACTGCTTCACCGATTTCGCGCAGATTATGTGGTGGAATATTTGTCGCCATTCCAACTGCGATACCGGCCGAGCCATTAACCAGAAGGTTAGGTAAGCGACTTGGTAGAACTGTTGGTTCCTGGGAACGACCATCATAATTTGGAATAAAATTGACGGTGTCCTCATCGATATCTCGCATCATCTCCATGGCTAGCGGGGATAGACGAGCCTCGGTGTAACGCATGGCAGCAGCTGGATCATTTCCGGGGGAACCAAAGTTTCCATTGCCATCAATCAACATGTAACGCAGCGACCAATGCTGAGCCAGACGGACTACCGAATCATAAATAGCAGTGTCACCGTGTGGGTGGTAATTACCCATAACATCACCGACGATCCGAGATGATTTGTAATAACCCTTATCTGGTCGGTAGCCCGCGTCATACATCGCATACAAAACCCGGCGGTGAACAGGTTTTAGACCATCCCGCACATCTGGCAGCGCGCGACCGACAATAACTGACATCGCATAATCAAGATAGGAGCGCGCCATCTCCACTTGTAGGTCAACGGTTTCAATCTTGTCGAAGCTCGCTAGATTTTTCGGGTTCAGCTCATCCATTAGATATCCAAGAACCTAACATCTTTAGCATTACGTTGAATGAATGCCCGGCGTTTTTCCACATCTTCACCCATTAAAACTGAAAATAGATCATCGGCGGCGGCGGCATCATCTAACATCACACGAATTAAAACCCGATGTTCTGGGTCCATTGTTGTATCCCACAACTCTTTTGCCGGCATCTCACCTAAACCTTTGAAGCGCTGAATTCCATCATCTTTAGGAAGGCGTTTTCCGGCCGCGACACCGAGTTCGATCATCCCATCGCGTTCTCGGTCGCTGAAGGCATATTCGACTGGTTCTTTGCCGCCCCACTTCAACTTATACAAAGGTGGTTGCGCAAAATAAACATAACCTTGTTCAATCAAGGGGCGCATGAAGCGGAAGAGCAGGGTAAGTAGGAGTGTTCGGATATGTTGTCCATCAACATCAGCATCAGCCATTAAGACGATTTTGTGATAGCGAAGTTTCTTAATATCAAAATCATCATGGACACCAGTACCAAGTGCGGTAATTAGAGCTTGTACTTCATTGTTTTGTAGTACCCGATCAATCCGCGCTTTTTCCACATTCAAAATTTTTCCGCGGATTGGCAAGACAGCTTGGTTACGCGAATCCCGCCCACCTTTTGTGGAACCACCCGCCGAATCACCTTCGACAATATAAAGCTCACACTTTGCTGGATCGGTCCATTGGCAATCAGCCAACTTTCCTGGCATTCCGCGTCCCTCAAGTAAACCTTTGCGATTGCGGCTTAAATCCCGTGCTTTTCGGGCGGCTACTCGGGCGGCGGCGGCATCAATACTTTTGCGCACAATCTCTTTACCTTGTGCTGGGTTTTGTTCAAACCAGGATGTTAACTCTTCATTGACGATCTTTTGGGTAAATGTTTTCGCTTCTGAGTTTCCGAGTTTTGTTTTTGTTTGACCTTCGAATTGTGGATCTATTAATTTGATCGAAACAATCGCAGTTAGACCTTCGCGAACATCATCGCCCGTTAAACGATCCTCTTTTTTGCGGATAAAGCCTTGCTCTTCACCAAATTTATTAACAATAGAGGTGAGCGCGGTGCGGAAGCCTTCTTCGTGGGCACCGCCTTCTTGAGTGTGAATCGTATTAGCAAAGGTATAGACAGACTCTGAGAAACCTGCGTTCCATTGCATGGAAACCTCAAGGCCGATTTTATTCTTTTTATCTTCAGCGGCAAATGAGATAATTGATTTATGTGTTTCCCCGCGGGTTGAGTTTAGGTGCTTAACAAAATCTGCAATACCGCCTTGGTACTGATAGCGGACCATTAACTGTTCCCCTTTTTCATCCACATGGCCATTGCGCAGGTCGGTCAAAGTTAAAATTAAGCCTTTATTTAAAAATGCCATTTCCCGAAAACGAGTAGATAGAACTTCAAATGAGAAGTCAGTGGTTTCAAAAATATCTTTGGCTGGCCAAAATTGGACCGTTGTTCCGGTTTTGGTTGAGGCATCACCTTTGCGGACTGGCGTAGTTGGGACACCCAGTTTGTAATCTTGATACCAAAAACTTCCATCACGTTGAACAATTACCGAAAGATTGGTGCTAAGGGCATTAACGACAGAGATACCAACACCATGTAGGCCACCAGAAACTGAGTAGCCGCTATCGCCGAACTTTCCGCCAGCGTGCAACACCGTCAGTACGATTTCCAATGCTGGTTTTTTTTCAACTGGGTGAATATCAACTGGAATTCCGCGGCCGTTGTCGATGACTTCAACCCCACCATTGTTCATCAAGGTCACATTGATTTCAGTGCAGTAGCCGGCAAGGGCTTCATCAACTGAGTTATCAACGACTTCATAGACCAAGTGGTGGAGACCGCGCTCCCCGGTAGAGCCGATATACATGCCGGGGCGCTTTCGAACCGCCGCTAGACCTTCGAGTACGGTGATGTTGCTAGCGTTGTAAGAGTTCTCGGCCATGGCGCCCCTTTCCCCTCATATCGCTTAAATAGCCCGTCACGGGCTTTGGAGAGGATATGCCTCCCAGAATGGCATTATCCTAGTGGGAAAAGCTGACAATAAATAGCCGAAAAAGCCCTGTGGATGGCCATAGCCGAACTTTTAGCCTAGTGGTGGAGGGGAGAGAACAGGTGAAGGTAAATACTGGGTCAGATTTTAACCGTAGGTGTCGCGCGGCCCACGGGCGTTGCGGATGGTGCGGATCCCCTTTTTCCATGTGGGTCCAAGTGGTCCTATGAAAACCAGCCTTTCAATCAGGACCCCCGCCGCGTCTTTTTGGATCGTTGCTAATAAATCATTGGAAATTAATTGGAGTTGGGTAGCCCATGCAGTTGATGAACTTTGAACTGTCAACACACCCTCTAAAATTGAAACTGGTGTTGCATGTTGTGCGATTTCAAATCCAACAATTTTTGGCCAATGCACAAAAAGATTTCCTTCAGCCAATCCAGAATCCCAATCACGATCTGCAATCAGATTATTTAAGACTCCACCAATTAACTCTGGGTCTCCCGGTCTTCCTACTTGAGGTGTTGGTGCAGGTTTGTTTGGTTTGCGAGTGACATTTGTTTTAAATGATTTAAAAAGATCTAGAGCTAAGTCACCTTTACTCATTGACTCTTACCCTTCTTTACAACCCCAGGTGTGACATAAAATTTTTGCGTTAATAACTCTGTCGGTAAATCACTTTCGACGGCGGTGGTGATAAATGTTTGTTCAGCTAATTGAGTTGCTGACATTAATTGAATCCTGCGAGAGGTATCTAATTCGGCAAAAATATCATCTAGAATTAGAATTGGGGAGGCCCCTTCAGATTTCAAAAGGTTAAAAGATCCAATACGTAATGCGATCGCCATCGACCATGATTCACCATTACTGGCATACCCCTTCGCTGGAAAATCTCCGATTTGTAAATGTAAGTCATCCCGGTGTGGGCCGATTAAAGAAACTCCTCTTTCAATCTCTTGGTAGGCAACCTCGGATAGTCTCTTTGTTAAGGCGCTAACATTTTCGGCAATTTTATTGCTGACCCCTTCAGTGCTACATTTATATGAAATATAAACAGGTTTTACCTCATTTAAGTTTGCGTAATTCTTTACTACCCAAGGATTTAAGGCGGCAATCAATGTGATTCGCTCAGCGGTTAACTCCGCACCCAATTTTATGAGTTGCTCATTCCAAGGTGCTAATGCCGCGCCTGATGTTCTCGTTTTTAGTAGTGCGTTACGTTGTTTAACGACTCGTTCATAGTCAGCAATTACTCCAGCTAAACGTGGGGCGCGAGTTATTAGTAGCCGGTCAAGAAAATCGCGACGATTTGTTGGCTCACCACGCACCAGGTCTAAATCTTCTGGTGAGAAATAAACAATTTGAATCGCCCCTAGAATTTCACGTTGACTACGGGTTGGGTTGCCATTGATGCGTGCCCGATTGGCTTTAGTAGCATTAATCTCTAAATCGATTTGAAGGGTACGATCTTCCCGCGCTATTTCTGCCCGAATAATTCCTTGTTGGTTGCCGATCGAGATTAGCGGAACATTATTTGAAACTCGATGGGAAGCGAGAAAGGCTAAATAAATAAGAGCTTCGGCAATATTTGTTTTACCAGATCCGTTGTCACCAATAAAAGTAGTAACTCCCGGTTGAAATTTAAGCTCTAGTTGATTGTAGGAACGGAAGTTGGTGAGAGCCAACTTATTAATATGCATAACTTCCTTCTATTTAGGAAGCGTAACGCATTGGCATTAATAGGTAGCGGTAATTTTCGACTAACCCACCATCTTTGTCGTTTTTGCCCATTAGAATCGCTGGCTTATTTGCCCCTGTAAATGAAATCTGCACAAACTTTGTGCCGACGGCGCTTAATCCATCAGCTAAAAATGTTGGATTAAAGGCGATGGCAATTGGTTCACCAGTTAATAAAATTTCAATTGCTTCAGTTGCTTGCGCTTCTTCACCAGCACCAGCTTCAAGGGATAAAGTGTTGTTATTAAAATCAAGGCGCAGTGGAATAGTTTTATCGGTTACTAGTGCAACTCGGCGCACCGAATCCAGGAGTGTTGCGACTTCAATTAATGCTGTAGTTGTTACCTCTTGTGGAAGGAGGTGACGATATGGTGGAAAAGTGCCATCTAACATCCGTGAAGTCATGGTTTTTCCGCCACCTGCAAAACCAGTTAATCGATCATTACTTGTGTTGGGTGCGAAAGATAAAGAAACCTCTTTTGAACCAGTTAGTGATTTTGCCGCATCCGCGATAGTGCGAGCGCGCAATAAAGCGGTGGTGGAAGTGTTTGGCGCGGAAGGTTGCCATTGAATTTCTCGGACAGCTAACCGGTAGCGGTCAGTAGCGGCAAAGGTGAGGGTGTCTTCATTTATCTCCACATGTACACCAGTTAGAGTTGGTAGCGAGTCATCACGCCCGGCAGCTATTGCCACTTGGGCTACAGCGGTGGCAAAGGTGTCACTAGCGATGACTCCGGTGGCATCTGGGAGTTCTGGCAAGGTTGGGTACTCATCAACGGACAAGGTTGGCAATGTGAACTTTGCGCTGCCACTGGTTACTAGAACGCGTGAACCTTCTAAAACAAAGGTGATTGGTTTATTTGGTAATGAACGAGAGATTTCAGCTAATAACTTTCCTGGCACTAGAACTTTTCCGGCCTCTTTAACATCAGCGGTAAAATGCGACTTGCTGGCAGTCTCTAAATCAGAGGCAGATAGGAAAACCTCATTATTGGTGGCGTTGATGAAAATTCCAAGGAGTTCGGTTTTAATTGGGCGGGTCGATAAAGATCTAGAGACCCAGTTAACTCCATCGGTTAACGCTGACTGCTCGACTGTAAATTTCATTTCTATCCTCTGCTCTTTGGTGGTGTGGAAAGGTTATTCGCGTGGGTAGATGTATGTATATAAAGGTAGTCGTAGTAACTAGGACGGTTTTCTGTGGGAAATGAGTAAAACTGCTGCTGAGTACGGAGTTTCGACCTGTATAAGGTGTGAATAACTAGTGGAAAAAAGTGGGTATAAATCAGCCTCATCCCTACCCACCCCTTTTTCTAAAGTAACTCATAGAAGTTATCCACAACAATTTAGTAAATTTTTGAAGTTATCCACAACTTGTCCCCAACTAGGGTAAAGAGTGGCAAAGCGGACATTTACCTAAACAACTCAATTTAAAACCACTATCGAACTTGTTGCTTAATTCTGGAGGTTAGTTCATTGACTTGGTTATAGATCGAACGGCGCTCAGCCATCAATTGCCGGATTTTCCGATCGGCATGCATAACCGTTGTATGGTCGCGCCCACCAAATGTCTGACCGATCTTCGGGAGTGAAAGTTCGGTCAACTCGCGGCACAAATACATCGCAATCTGACGGGCGTTAACTAGGACTCGTGAGCGTGAAGTCCCACAAAGATCATCGATAGTAAGACTGAAATAGGCGGCAGTTTGCGCCATGATCGTAGCCCCGGTAATTTCTGGATTGGTTTCATTGGGAATTAAATCCTTCAACACAATTTCAGCCAGAGATAGATCAACACTTTGCCTGTTTAAAGATGCAAAAGCGGTAACTCGAATCAAAGCACCTTCAAGCTCGCGTATGTTTGTTGAAATTTTGCTAGCGATATATTCAAGAACATCATCAGGGGCATTCAATTTATCTTGCGCAGCTTTCTTGCGCAAAATAGCTATCCGTGTTTCTAATTCGGGTGGTTGGATATCGGTAATTAAACCCCATTCAAAACGAGACCGTAGACGATCTTCCAAGGTTGTTAATTGTTTTGGTGGACGATCACTGGAAATAACTATTTGTTTATTGGCGTTGTATAAAGTGTTGAAAGTATGGAAAAACTCCTCTTGTGTGCGTTCCTTGTTTTCTAAGAACTGAATATCATCCACTAATAAAATATCTAAATCACGATATCTACGCTGAAAAGCCGAAGCTTTATCATCTCGAATTGAATTAATAAAATCATTAGTAAACTCTTCCGATGAAACATACTTAACTCGCACATTGCCATAAAGCTCTTGGGCGTACGCTCCAATTGCATGTAACAAGTGAGTTTTACCTAGTCCAGATTCGCCATAAATAAATAACGGGTTGTAGGCCTTAGCTGGTGCTTCAGCAACAGCTACCGCTGCAGCGTGCGCAAAACGATTTGATGCCCCAATAACAAAAGTTTCAAAAATATAACGTGGATTCAAGGTTGAGGTTTCATTCGACCTTAGTACTGGTGAATCGTCGCGACCAGTTCCAGATTTTGGTGTTACAAACTCGATCTCAACATCATTAATAAGGGCAGTAACGATCTCTAAGGTTTCATCAACAGTTACTGCGATATTTGTCTTTTCACCAAGCTCACGGGTCAAAACCTCACTAACAATTGTACGGAGACGACTCTCCAGAACATCTTTTGCAAATAGGTTTGGCGCCGCCACTAATAAAGTTGTTTGATCATCATTATGAAGAAGACCTAGCGGTTTGGTTAGTTGTAGAAAGGCCCGGTGTTGCGGGGCATCAACTGCAACCTCTTCAATAACTTGTCCCCACAAAGTGGTTAACTCGACTTCCTTAACGCTCACCAAAGCCCCTTTTCTTCATCCACAGGGTTATCCACAGCCTGTGGTGTAAACCCAAGGTTGAGCCCTAGAAACCCCCTGAAAAGCAATTTGCCTGTGGAGGGGAGTAAAAAGTAGAACGAATTGGTCAAAAAAGCAACTAGTTATCCACAATTTAATGGATGCTTAAACCCGCAAAAACTCAGTTTGACCGGCTTATCCCAAGACCTCTACCGTTACCTCCTTGCTTCCCCCGTATTTCTGGCTCGCAAAGTACTTTCATTATTAGGAGTTTTAAATGACAAAGCGCACCTTCCAACCAAACACACGTCGCCGTGCCAAAAAGCATGGTTTTCGTGCCCGCATGGCATCTCGGGCAGGTCGTGCAATTCTTTCTGCTCGCCGGGCTAAAGGTCGCTCCAAGCTTTCTGCATAAAGGTCTAGAACCGATACCCGTGCTCACAAAAAACGCACGACTTACAGAAAGCGCCGACTTTGCGCGTGCAACAAAGAGTGGATTGAGATTCTCAACACCCAACTTTGTTGGATATTTCTACCCGACTAATTTAGATCAACCGGCTCGCGTAGGATTAATTATCAGTAAAAATATTGGTGGCTCCGTAATCCGGCATCGAATAGCCCGCAAAGTACGTCACATATTACAAGAGCATTACCAAGAACTTCCTACTGGAAGCCTGGTGGTGATCCGCGCATTAAATAGTGCTCGTGATGCAGATTCACGAATAGAGGTAACAAAAATTGTTGGGCAACTTTTAAAAAAGTTTTCCGAGAGGGTCGAACAAAAGTGAGAAAAGTTCTAACCGCACCAATCAAGGTGTATCAGAAATGGATCTCGCCAATGTTTAGTCCGCGTTGTAAGTATTACCCGTCATGTTCTTCATATGCGGTTACCGCAATTGAAAGTTACGGGCTTAAAGGAATTGCAATGAGCGGCTGGCGTTTATTGCGTTGCAACCCATGGTCTCATGGTGGTGTCGACTACGTTGTTCCGAAAGAGAAGGTAGTTATTAATGGATAGCATCCTAAAACCCTTATATATCGCGGTTTCCTGGGTTATTATCACAATCCATAATTTGTTAGCACCAATCTTTGGTGAAAATAGTGGTGTCTCGTGGTCGTTAGCGATCATTGGACTTGTAATCATTATCCGTATTATTTTAATTCCATTGTTTGTCAAACAAATTAAGAGTCAGCGCGCTTTGACCGCACTGCAACCACACATGAAAGAGATTCAAAAAAAATACAAAGATGATCGGCAAAAGCAATCAGAAGAGATGATGAAGCTCTACAAAGAGCACAAAACAAATCCACTCGCCTCCTGTTTTCCAATCTTGGCACAAGCACCGATCTTCTTTGCCCTGTTTACTGTTTTAAACGGAATTGGAAAAAATCCACCAGTTCGCCATGGTGTTTTTACGCAAGCAGATGTCGAAAGTGCAGCTCAAGCAAAATTCTTTGGCGCACCAATTTCACAAACATTTTTAGGTTCTGACATCACAACAGTAAAGATAGTTACAGTCATTTTGATCGCATTTATGTCAGCAACAACCTTCACCACCCAACGACAGTTGATGATGAAGGGCATGCCAAAGATGGATGCTTCAAACAATATGATGTTGCAACAACAAAAAATTATGTTGTATGCATTCCCAGTAATTTTTGCAATCTCAGGCGTTAACTTTCCAGTTGGTGTTTTGATCTACTGGTCAACAACAAACCTTTGGACATGGGGACAACAGTTTTATGTAATTAAACGAAACCCAACCCCTGGATCACCGGCTTATGAAGAGCTTCATCGAAAACGTGATAAAAAAAGTGGGGTAGTTGAAGAGACCCCAGATGTACCAGGGACAACCCAAACCGAGGATGAGATTAAAGGTCAGCGTCAACAACCAAAAAAGAAGAAGAAGAAAAAATAGTACAAAATATGACAATAAGGCTTAATTCACTACAAACCCGACAGGGAGAGCACAATGGCAAAGCGCACAGCGGCAGTTGAAGAGGTAGCGGCAGTTGAAGAGGTAGTAAGTGAAGCCTCCAATGAGCCTAAGGCCCCAAAAGGTGCCGCAAAACTTGAAGAAGAGGGCGATATTGCCGCCGATTACTTAGAGGCGCTGTTAGATATCGCTGATCTAGATGGCGACATCGACATCGATGTGGAGAATGACCGAGCATCACTAGCGATCGTTGGCGGAAAGCTCAGCCACTTAGTCGGCCGTGACGGTGAGGTTCTGGATGCAATTCAAGAGCTGACACGACTAGCGGTGCAAACCTCAACCGGTGATCGCAGCCGCCTAATGCTAGATATTGACAACTTTCGAGCTAACCGTCGGACCGAGTTAACCGCCCTTGCGAAAGAGATGGCGGAGGAGGCTAAGACCACCGGCAACTCCATCAAACTTAAACCAATGAACGCCTTCGAGCGCAAGATCATCCATGACACAATCCAAAATCTAGGCTTGAGTAGTGAGTCAGATGGCGAAGATCCAAACCGTTTCGTAGTTATCTACCCAGCGTAAATCAGTGGAGGTTTCACGTGAAACCCTCATCGCGAGGTATTTCCCAGATGTTGAGCGGGTTCACGCCTACGCTAAACTGCTAGAAACCACCGGGATTGAGCGTGGGTTAATCGGTCCCCGAGAAGCCGAACGGATATGGGAGCGTCATATCTTCAACTGCCTTCCAATAACCACCCTTCTAACTGAAGGTGCCACCGTCTTTGATATCGGCTCTGGTGCAGGTTTGCCAGGGATTGTGATCGCCCTAGCCCGGCCAGATCTGAAAGTTACGCTAATCGAACCTTTGGAACGTCGGGTAGAGTTTTTATTAGAGGCGATAGCCGGGCTTGATATTGAGGTTATTCGCGGTAGAGCTCAAGATGTAAAGAGCACCGCTCATTATGTAACCGCTCGTGCAGTGGCCCCACTGGAAAAATTGAAGAAGATCAGTTGGCACCTTTTAAAAACCAACGGCTCCCTTTTGGCGATGAAAGGGGAAAAGGCTCAGGAAGAGATGAAAACCGTTGCTAAAGCGGTGCTCCACGAGGTAAATCTTGCCGGAATTGAGCTTGGCCGGATAGTTGAGATCAAAAAAGGTGCTTAACTACCCAAGTGAATGATTCACGTGAAACCAAAAAGGTAGTTGGTACTCGCCGCTTAAAAGAGGCGATGCCAAAACCTTCTTCCCTTCGAATTCTGACCGTTGCCAATCAAAAGGGTGGAGTTGGTAAAACCACCACCACTGTAAACCTAGCTGCCGCCCTGTCTATGGGTGGATTGAAGGTTGCTGTTATTGATCTTGATCCACAAGGAAATGCATCCACTGCACTAGGTGTTGAACACTTTGATAATGCCGGAATTTATGAGGTGTTGATGGGTCAATTATCAATCTCACAAGTGATTCAAAAGGTTGCAGGTTTTCCTTCCCTTGAATGTGTTTCATCAAACACATCACTTGCCCAAGCCGAAATTGAATTAGTGCCTATGGTTGCACGGGAAATGAGATTGAAGGAAGCAATTGAAGAGTTGATTTCAGATCGCGCTGTAATTGGTGAGAGTCTTGATTACATCTTTATCGATTGCCCACCATCACTTGGTCTCTTGACTATTAACGCTTTAACAGCGGCGCGAGAAGTGCTAATCCCAATTCAATGCGAATACTACTCGCTAGAAGGTTTGTCACAATTGCTAAAAACATTTGAGTTAGTTAAGAAGCGTCTTAATCCAACCTTGAAATTGTCAACCTTCGTCTTAACAATGTTTAACAATACAAATCTAGCAAATGATGTTGCCAATGAAATACGTAAACATTATCCAAATGAGTTAATTGATATTCCAATCCCTCGAACCGTTCGAGTTTCAGAAGCTCCCGGATTTCAACAAACAGTTATGACTTATGATCCGCTTTCACCTGGTGCGATTGCATATTTGTCAGTAGCTCGAGAATTAGCAGAGCGCGGAAACCCCTTTGATTCAAATGTTGTTTCAATCAATTACAAACGCGAAGGTGAGATTGCCTAATGGTACGTCGTGGTGGACTCGGTACAAACCTTGATGCATTGATTCCAACTTCATTAACTGTTGGTGATAAAGAGGTTGGACAACAAAACGAAGTTGCAATTTCTTCGATATCGGCAAATCCACGTCAACCACGCACACACTTTGATCCAGTTGCGTTGGCAGAGTTAGTTGCATCGATTAAAGAGATTGGTATCTTACAACCACCTGTAGTGCGCCAAACAAAACCTGGCCAGTATGAGTTAATTATGGGTGAGCGTCGTTTTCGCGCTGCAAAGGCTGCCGGCCTAACAACAATCCCAGTCATTATTCGCCAAACTCCAGATAATGAATTACTGCGGGAAGCTCTCATTGAAAATATTCACCGCAGTCAATTAAATGCGCTGGAAGAAGCTGCGGCATACTCACAACTTCTTACAGATTTTAATTGCACACATGAAGAGCTGGCATCAAAACTTGGTCGCTCACGCCCATTTATTTCTAACACGATTCGTTTACTAAATCTACCAACATCAGTACAACAAAAAGTCGCATCTGGTATTTTATCGGCCGGACATGCCCGCGCTTTGCTTGGTTTGAATGATACATTTGCGATTGAAAAGTTAGCAACACGCATTACAACTGAAGGTTTGTCGGTTCGCGCAACAGAGGAGATTATTTCGGCAGGTGCATTGAAGCGGCAACCACATCACACATCATTAAAAAGTAAAACAAACAACACTCCTGAACTTCAAGAGATCGCCGAAAGAATCGGCGATGCCCTAGATACTCGGGTTTCTATTCAAGGCACTCTTAAAAAAGGAACAATCATGATTGAGTTTGCTGGTGCCGAGGATTTTAAGCGAATTACCAAGGAGCTGGAAAACTAAACCTTTACTTCAAAACCGCCACTACGGTTAGACATTTCTTGCTTAATAACTCCACCAAGTGCTTTTACACCTTCCCGAATACGTTCTGGCGATGGGTAGCAATATGACAAACGCATCGACCAAGAACCAAAACCATCTGCATAAAAAGCGGTCCCAGGAACATAGGCTACCTTTGCCACAATCGCCTTTGGCATTAGAGCCTTTGTATCAATTTCTGGTGGCAAAGTTACCCACACATAAAAACCACCACTCGGTTTTGTCCACTTTGCTGTTACTGGAAAATGTTCATCAAGTGATTCCAACATGGCATCTCTGCGTACCTTATACAGTTCGCAAAATGATGCGATCTGATCGCGCCAAGGCTGATCAGCTAAGTAATTCGAAATTGTTAATTGGGTGAAATTTGAGGGACACAAAATTGAGGACTCACTTGCAATGACTAACTTTTCCTTCAAGGAGGAGGGAACTAGCGCCCAACCCACGCGCAATCCTGGCGCGATCGTCTTTGAAAACGAGCCTAGATAGATCACATTCTCGGAGTCTTCCGCACGCATTGCATTTGGTGAAGGCTGATCAAAACCGAGCAAGCCATATGGATTATCTTCAACTACAAAAATTTCAGCTTCCCGACAAATTGTAAGAATTTCGGTGCGCCGAGCCGCTGGCAGCAAAACACCGCTTGGATTTTGGTAGTTAGGAATTGTGTATAAAAACTTTATTTTACGTCCTGCGGCTCGAACAGATTTAATCGCCGCCGCTAACGAGCTTGGCACTAAACCGTTTTCATCAGTTTCAACATGCACAACCGCGGCCTCATATTGGTGGAAAGTCCCAAGCGCGCCAACATAGGAAGGTGCTTCCACAAGAACAACATCTTGTGGATCTAAGAAGATGCGAGAAATAAGGTCTAAAGCTTGCTGAGACCCCGTTGTTACTAAGACATCATCGGGATTACCACGGATACCTTCTAGTGCCATAACCTCACAAATTTGTTCACGAAGTTTTGGGTGACCCTGGCCATTTCCATATTGCAATGCTTCTTGTCCATTGTTGCGGATTAAGTTATTTACCACATCTGCCATCATTTCCATGGGAAGTGCCGAAAGATTTGGCATTCCGCCTGCTAATGAAACAATTTCTGGTCTCGATGCAACAGCAAAGAGCGAGCGAATCTCACTAGGTTTCATGTGTGCGGCCCGAGAAGCAAATCTCTCCTCAAGATTTTGAGGTGCTCCGGTTGAATGGCGTTGCGTGATATCTGACATGGGGCAAGTCTGCCACACCCAAGTATCGTCTGCCTGTTATTTAGCGGTGGATACCCGCATTGCGAAGATCTGAAATCCGCAAGGTTCCAGTTTTCGCATCATCTTCGACCGCCAAATAGAGACGTTGGATAGCGATAACCAATGCCTCCGCCACTACATCACGAAAATCAGGACGGGATAATCGCGCCAAATCACCTGGATTACTTGCATATCCCAAATCAATTCGAACTGTTGGTGCCGTTGTTAAACGCAACAAATCCCATGTTTTTGCATGTGTGCGACAGTTGACGAAATCTGTGCGAGCACAAATTTCTCGTTGCACCAAGGATGCAAAACGCTCGCCGACCATTGAGTGGACGCCATGTGCGTCGCTTCCATAAAAATAAGTAGCAGCACCATGTGCAGTTTGATTGCTGTATGAGTCGGAATTAAGTGAGATCATTAAATCAGCGTTGCTTTTATTACTAAATTTAATTCGATCATTTTCATTCGGAGTATTTGCAACACCACGAGTTAAAAAAACGGATGCGCCAAGTGCTAACAATCGACCTTCAGTGCGAACCGCAACATCGTAAACAAGTTGATTAGCGACACAGGGGTCTAAAACAATAACCTTATTTGCCAGCGCTGGGCCTCGGCTAACTTGAGTTGCATTTTGCCGAAGCGTTGCAGGTGCGCCACCAGAAACAATCTTTGTTAAACGTATCAGAGCAATGATTGTGGCCGGGCCACACCTTCCGTCAATGGTTGCTCCAACTGATTTTTGAAAATCTTTAACTGCGGCCTCTGTTCGGGAACCGTAAATTCCATCCACCCGGCCACAATCAAATCCCATTTCCGTTAAACGAGCTTGTAATGCCGCAGTATCATCCCCGCGCATGAATGGAGGCGCTTGTAGGTACAACGATCTATCGCCAAGTTTCCAGCGAGATTCATCCATTGCACTAGCTGTTATTGCATCAACAAAACCCGTGACATCAAGGCCACGGGCTTGTTGAAATGAGCGGATCTCCGACTCAGATAATTCGGACATGAACTTAGGCGATGAAGCTTTCCAGCTCCTTTAACAGCGCTGGCTTTGGTTTTGCACCAATGATTGTCTTTACAACTTCTCCATTAACAAAAACATTCATAGTAGGAATAGATGTAATTCCATACTTGATTGCAATCGCTGACTCTTCATCAGTGTTGAGTTTTACGATCTTAATCTTTTGGCCGTACTCATTTGAAATCTCCTCCAGGATTGGACCAACTGCCCGGCAAGGGCCACACCACTCAGCCCAAAAATCAACCAAAACTGGGGTGCTGCTTTTGAGAACCTCTTCTTCAAAGGTTGCCGTTGTTACTGCGCTAGTTGCCATAGTTGTCCTCCTCGTATTTATTGACTGTAATTGTAAGACTGTACTAGTTAGCCAGGAACTTCTCCGCATCAAGTGCTGCTGCGCAACCTGAACCCGCCGCGGTAATAGCCTGACGATAGGTGTGATCAACCAAATCCCCACAAGCAAAGACACCCTTTTGATTGGTACGGGTTGAACGTCCCTCGGCAATCACATACCCCTCATCATCTAAGGTGATCTGAGCTCTTATTAGTTCACTGCGTGGGATATGACCGATCGCAACAAATAAACCAGTAAATGCGATTTCAGTTTCGGTGCCATCTATTGTGTTTCGTAATCTAAGACCATCTACTTTTTCGGCACCAAGAACATCAATCACTTCGGTATTCCATAGAAACTCAATCTTTGGGTTAGCTTTTGCGCGATCAACCATAATCTTTGAGGCACGGAGCTGATCACGGCGATGAATCATGACCACCTTTTCGGCAAAGCGAGTAAGAAATGTTGCTTCTTCTACTGCGCTGTCTCCACCACCAACTACCGCAATTGTTTGACCACGGAAAAAGAAGCCATCACAAGTCGCACACCAAGAAACACCGCGACCCGATAAACGCTTTTCATTTTCCAAGCCAATCTCGCGATAAGCACTGCCAGTCGCAAGAATCACCGACTTCGCTTTGACTATGTTTCCCGAACCATCTTTAAGAATCTTGATTTCGCTAATTAAATCCATTTCAACAATGTCATCAGTTATTATCTCGGTGCCAAAACGCTTTGCCTGCTTGCGCATGCTGTCCATGAGATCTGGACCCATTACGCCATCTGTAAACCCAGGAAAGTTTTCCACCTCTGTCGTATTCATGAGGGCGCCGCCGGCAGTTACCGACCCCTCGTACATAAGCGGATTTAATTGCGCGCGGGCGGCATAAATGGCAGCGGTAAAACCGGCTGGACCTGATCCAACTATGACAAGATCTCTAACTTCATTCATAAGTACTCCCTTGAACCCGAAATCTAACGGTTTTATTCCTCAACTGCGCTACGACGAGAAAGCGAACTGCCAAGGTGGCGAATCATTGAGATCTCTTCCACACCTACCGCCTTTGCTGCAAATATATAGCCAATAAATGCGACCACCATCACAAGCAGCAGCTCGCCTGCGCGGGCGGCTGGTGAAAGCTCGGCTCCGACCCAGGAAATGTACTTAACAATGGCAAATAAAGGGAGCATTACAAGCAAAGCCGCGGTTAACAACCGTAAATGTTGGGGCAGGAAATCGCGTAACGCTAATTTACCAATGTGTTTTCTCAAGAGACCAATAGTCACAAATAAACCAAGTAAATAACTGACCGAAAAAGCAACCCCTAAACCAATTGTGACCCATTGATTTTTCAAGAAGTGTAGAAAGAAGTATGAAAGTCCAACCGAAATTAAATTGATAAATAAAATCGAAATTACTTGTGTCCGGGTATCTTCAAAGGCGTTAAAACCGCGAATTAAAATCAAATTTATGGAAAAAGCAACTAAGCCAAAACTTAAAGCCGATAATACATCACCAATGTAGCGCGCATCAGCTATCGGAATTCCAACGAAGATAACCTCAGTAATAAATGATCCAAATAATAAAAACGCTACTGCACTTGGAATCGTAATAACACCAACTAATTTAATTGCGCGGATAAGTTGTGTTTTAACCTCTTCCCGATTTCCAGCCAGTGCTAACCTTGAAATATGGGGCAAGATGGCTGTAATAATTGAGATTGTTACAATTGAATATGGCAATAACATTACAAAGTAAGCGTAGGTGTAAGGGGTATAACCGACTCCTGCTGTAATTCCAGCTTGCGCGCTGCGCACCGCCGCCGAAGTGGCCACATTCACCGTTACCAAATAACCAAGTTGCGAGATCAGAACATAAACAAGGGTCCAGCCCGCTAAATTAAATGACTTTCCTAACCCATAAAGACCATATTTTGGACGGATAGTTATTCCAAGTCGCTTCATTACCGGCAACAAGACCAGCGCTTGTACAACAACAGCGAAAGTCGTTCCCCAACCTAAGATTTGAATTTGCAAGGAAGTTATATTATTGATGTCGATACTTGGTGCGAAGAGTAAAAAACCACCGAAAAGCATAATACCTACTAGGTTATTGGCAATAGGCGCCCACATCAGCGGCCCGAATGAGCCGCGCGCATTGGCAACCTGTCCAAACATTGTAAATAAACCAAGGAAAAAGATTTGGGGTAAGCAGTACCGGGTGAAGGCAATTGCGATCTCTTTCTCTGCTTCAAAACCGGCAGTGAAAAATTCTGGCGCGTATAAACGTACTAGCGTTGGTGCAAAGATCATTCCGAGTGCAACTAGGATAAACAAAATAATTGAGATAGTAGTAACTAAACGGGATGTAAAACTATCACCGCCATCTTCATGATCAAGCGAGCGAACAAGTTGTGGAATAAAAATTGCAGTAAGCGCACCACCAACGAGTAAGTTATACAAAATATTTGGCATAGTGTTTGCTACATTGAAGGTATCTGCAAGTAAGGTGGTTCCAAGAACTGCAACAATTAAAATACCGCGAATAAAACCGGTGATGCGCGAGATTATTGTGCCAAGTGCCATTACCCCAGAAGCGCGAAAGAGTTCATTAGATTTCATTTACCCCTCCTTCGAATACGCCGGACACTTTGTGCGACGGCTGCCAATAGAAGAAGTATGGCTGCTCCAGTTGTAAACCAGGTTACCTTTGCATCAATCACCGTTAAATTTAAGGCAAGAAGAGCTGCTGGCACCGCCTCTTCCCCATCGTCATTTGTGATTGAAGCAAAAACAACGGTCTGACCCGGGGCGATCACCTGGACCCGCATCTCAAGTTGTTTCTTAGAAAGGGCTGGAATTACAACATCATCAAAGCTATCAACAATTACACGTGCGTTAACTGGCAACATTAAAAGATCGACCTTTACATCTACCTCAAACTCATTAATTACAGTCACAGGTAGTTTCACTAGAGAGGCCGTAATTTGATACTTACCACTATTAATTCGAAGCTTATCAACCATTTCTCCAACGGCAGCGGTTGCGCTGTAAGAAAAGAATTCGCGAGCGTTCTTATCTAAGGACGGTGAAAGTAATTGTGCTAATCGAGCGCGCATAAAGATAATTTCTGGAGTCGCGACAACCCGCGATAATCGAGTCAAAGCCTTACGATTTTCGCTATAACTTTTGCGTAAAGGGTTACTCAATCCTGACTTGCCCTTGCTCCAATTGTTTGTCGAATCACTTCTAACCGAGCGTCCCAAAGAAATTTCTAATCGAACTTTTCCGTAGGAAAGGTATCTTCTCAACTCACTTGGTGCCAAAGTTCTGGCCAAAGAAACATCAGGATTTCCATAAGCAAGCGCAACTACCTCATTTGCAGCACTCACCTGCTTAAGTTGATTTAACCAAGTTACTGCAATCTCTTTTCCCACAGGTGCTGCCGGCGTTGCTAATTTGTAACCACCAGTCATGGCTATCACTTCGTCGATCAATGCGGCATCAATCACCCAAGTACGGTCTTTAACGAAAGGTCTAAACACTAACAACCCAAGTTCTCCGGAAGGTGTCAAGGATTGCGCCAGATCATCATTTCGAAACTCACCTGTAAATGTTTGGTGGGTAGGTGCCGTAATTCGAACTACAGATCCTGCGGCGTTCACCGATGGTGTCGCAATAAATGCCAATCCAACAACTACTCCAAAAATCAACTTTTTCATTGGCTTAATTCACCACTTCGTGCAATCAATTTTTTCTCATCCGGATAAGCCAGGCGATCCACAATCTCAGTTAATGGAAACCAGGAAACCTCATCGACTTCACTTTCTTGGGCAGCCAACAAACCACCAGTTTCCACGAAGATAAAGTGATGCACCGTTTTGTGAATTCTTTTTCCGCCAGCCATAAACCAAAAATCAATTACACCCAATGATTTTGTGATCTCAGATTTGATGCCGGTCTCCTCCTGCACCTCCCGGATCGCAGCTTGTTCAGGTGTCTCACCCGCTTCGATATGACCTTTAGGTAAAGACCACAATATGCGCTCACCTGTCACATCCTTTTGGTCATAACGGCCGATCAACAAACCGTTCTTACCGGTTGTATCAATTACCAACCCGCCGGCGCTAACCTCATCAACCCGCTTGGCGTATGTTCGCTTTGCCGCGGGGCGTTTTACCTCCGAGTGTGGTGGTGGGCTCTTTTGCTCAGCCGTTTGCGTGTTTGGTTGTGGGCCGCGGCTACCGAAACGCTTGCGTTTCCGTTTTTTCTTCATGCCTTCGCTGCCCGCACCAGGTGCCGGGATCATAAAGCAAGGATAGTGCTTTAACCTTACTTATTGTGAGATCACACCCCGCCGCCGAGTTAGCGATCCGTTCTTTAATCAAACGGGCTCCGCTAGCTAGCTCCTTAGCCCAAGCTTTTCAGGCTAAGGGGTTTAATTTGGCCTTGGTTGGTGGGCCAGTGCGTGATGCAATTTTAGGTCGACTCGGAAATGATTTAGATTTCACGACAAATGCTAGACCACTTGAAACAAAAAAGATTTTACAACAGTGGGCCGAACACGTTTGGGATATTGGAATTGCTTTTGGAACCGTAGCTGGAAAACGTGGTGACACAACGGTCGAGGTAACTACATATCGGACTGAAAGTTACGATCCGGATTCGCGCCATCCGGAAGTCGCCTACGGGGACTCAATTGCAGGTGATTTATCCCGACGAGATTTCACCGTGAACTCGATGGCACTAGAACTTACTGGTGATGCCCCGGTCTTTATCGATCCATTTAACGGATTACAAGACTTGGCTGCAAAACTTTTGCGAACACCAGTACGGGCCAGTGATTCATTTACCGATGATCCATTGCGAATGATGCGGGCGGCACGTTTTGCGGCGCAGTTAGATTTTGAAATTGATCCAGAAGTATTCATTGCCATGAAGGATCTAGCAAAGCGAATTGAAATTATTTCGGCAGAACGAATACGTGATGAGTTAATAAAAATTCTCATGTCCAAAAACCCTCGTACTGGAATTACACTGCTGGTTGATTCTGGTATCGCCGATCTAGTTCTGCCGGAAATTCCAAAATTACGACTAGAAGTGGATGAGCATCACCACCACAAAGATGTTTACGAACACTCGATCACCGTGTTGGAACAAGCAATTTCATTGGAAGATCGTTTAGGCGGACCAAACTTAGTAATTAGGTTAGCTGCGCTATTGCACGACATTGGTAAACCAAAGACTCGTGCCTTTATTGAAGGTGGCGGCGTCTCCTTTCACCACCACGAAGTTGTCGGTGCCCGCCTAGCAAAAAAGCGATTACACGCTTTGCGTTTTGATAATGTCACTATCGATGCGGTCGAAGTATTAACCGCCTTGCATCTGCGATTTCATGGCTACGGAGATGAAGATTGGACCGATTCAGCAGTTCGCCGATACGTTCGTGATGCTGGTGAATTGATCACACATTTACATGTATTGACGCGGGCAGACTGCACCACGAGGAATAAAAATAAAGCGGCACGACTATCAGCTAGGTATGACTCATTAGAAGCCCGAATTGAAGTTTTAATGGAACAAGAAGAGCTGTCCAAGATTCGTCCTGATTTAGATGGCGAGCAAGTGATGTCGCTGCTTAACTTGAAACCATCACGAGAAGTCGGTCAGGCAATGAATTTTTTAATGGAGTTACGCTTAGAGCAGGGCCCAATTGGGGAGGAAAGAGCTACCGAAGCGCTATTGCAATGGTGGGCTAATCGATCGCTTTAAATTTACTTGATCGTAAAGTAATTAAGGCAACTAACAGATAAGCAGCGATAACACATAAGGGAACCATTGCAGTTACTCCTGATGTTGGTAACAACAAGGCTGCAATCAAGCCACCACTAACAATTGCAGCATTGACAACAACATCGTAAACCGCAAAGACCCGGCCGCGGTAGTAATCATCAATCTTTGACTGAACCAGGGCATCATTTGTCACCTTAATATTTTGGCCAAAGAAAGCGGCTAAAAAAGCGGTCACCGCCAAGGAAACTGGTGTCTGCCAAACCGCCAAAATAATTGGGGCGCCGGCACTTGCGAACATAGCAAAACGAATCCAACGATGCCGACCAAAATGGGCTACCCCAAACGGTGCTAGAAAAGCGCCAAGAAATAAGCCGATACCGGCGATGCTTAAAACAATTCCAAATCCTTGCAAACCATCTTCCGGCTTTAATGGGTCATTAAAGGTATTACGCTCCAACAAGAGTGCGGTCAAAGTAAGTGCGGTCAAACCACCACGGTGTACCGCAGTTGCAATTATTCCCCTGCCGGCATCGAACTGAGTCCTTAAAAATATAAATCCTTCCCGCATATCAATGAAGCCTTGCGAAATCGATACTTTTGCCTTTTCATGTTTTTGCGGACCGATTTCATACTTTTTCAACCGACCAGTTAATAATGCAGCGGTGAAATAGCCTGCCGCCGCAAATAACACTAGTAAGGAATCAGCATGGTTGGCAATGGCGGCGCCATCTAGTAGCGCGCGAACTCCAACACCAATTCCGCCACCTAAAACCACGAAAACCGAACCACCCGTAACTGCGATCGCATTCGCCGTAATCAAAGATTTTGCATCAACCAATAAAGGAAGACCAGCTGATAACGCCGCAAGAATTAAGCGGTTGATACCAAATGCAATTAAAACAACAACTGTCAATGGCACGCCAGTTGTTCCGCTAAAAACAAACAAGGCGACTAAAAAGAGATTCGCGCTGCGTGCCAAGTTTGCATAAAACAGTGCGCGTTGGCGCGAGACTCGATCCAAAATCGTGCCAACAAAGGGACCAACAATTGAATAGGGTAATAAGACAATCGCGAAACCAACTGCGGCATTTAATGCATTGGCTTGACGTTCTGGTGAAAATAGAACAAATGATGCCAGCGCGCTTTGAAAAACCCCATCGGTCGCCTGACCAGTCCAACGAACAGCGAGCAGGCGAGCTAACCGGGGAGAGCGCAGCAACCCGGTGAAACTCATGAGAAAGAGCGTAGTCATTGATTTAGGATTATTCTTCTCCATAATGAAATCGCAACGATCATTCATCGATTATTCACTCGATAAGCGCGCCACTTTACTGGCACTTTTTCGGGGAGTAGTTGATGCCTGCGATGCCGACCCATATTTGCTGCGGGCAGCAAAATGGCATGGCGAAAAGGTGGATCGAAACTGTCCTGTCTGCAAAAAGAAAGAGCTAGTAGAACTTCGTTATACCTTTGGCGAACAACTAGGGCAGTACTCGGGTCGTATTAAGTCACCAAAGGAGTTGGTGGAAATGGAGCGCGAGTTTGGCGAGTTCACCGTCTACATTGTGGAGGTATGTCGCAACTGTTCTTGGAATCATCTGTGCGCTTCATACATGCTAGGTGATGGCACCGAACGTAAGGCGCCCCGAAAGGTGCGCACCTTGGAGGATGAGGATTACGCCAAGAGATAGAATTGCCAAATGATTCGAAAAGTACTGATTAGAGCCACACTCTTTCTAGTCGGCATTGGCTTTGTTGCTGGCTCCGTTCTATTTGCACTCGCTTATTTCACCGTTGAAATTCCAGATCCAAACGCTTATGTAAATAGCCAATCAACCATTATTCAGTACTCAAATGGTAAAGAGATTGGCCGTGTTGGCACCCAGAACCGCCAAATTGTTCCGCTGGCAAAGATTCCACTGAATGTTCGTCACGCCGTATTAGCGGCTGAAGACAAGAGTTTTTACTCCAACAAAGCTTTTTCAGTCACCGGCATCTTACGTGCAGCCGTAAATAATTTAGGAGGTGGATCTTTACAGGGTGGTTCAACAATCACGCAGCAGTACGCAAAGACCGCTTTTTTGACCCCCAGCCGCACGATTCAAAGAAAAATCAAAGAACTCGTTATCGCTATTAAATTAGAAAACCAACTTTCGAAAGATCAAATCTTTGAAAGTTATTTAAACACCATTTATTTTGGTCGTGGGTCATACGGTGTTATGACGGCATCACAGCAATACTTCAATAGAAATGTAGATCAATTAACTAACTCACAAGCCGCGGTGATTGCCTCTATTTTGCGCTCACCCGGCTTATATGACCCAGCATTTAAGGAGGGTAATGCGGAACGGCTAGTCAATCGCTTCGAGTATGTAAAAAATAACATGATCGAAGCCGGTTGGTTAACAAAAATGGAAGCCGCAAATATGATACTTCCAATAATTAATCCACGAGCAACAACAGGGCAGTTAAGTGGACCAAAAGGTCACATCATAGAGGCGGTGCAAAAGGAGTTAGCAAAACTTGGTTTTAGTCAGGATCAACTACTTGTTGGTGGTTTAGTCATTCGAACAACTCTAGATCAGAGGGCGCAACAATCAGCGGTAGATGCCGTTAATAAGTTTTATCCAAAAAAAGCCCCAAAAGATCTTCGAATTGGTTTGGTGGCAATTCGCCCAGGAACCGGTGAAGTACTGGCGTTATATGGCGGCCGAGATTACTTAGAACGGCAATTAAATGATGCCACCCAATCAATTGCCCAAGCTGGATCCACCTTTAAACCCTTTGCAATTATTGCCGGTCTGGAGCAAGGAATCCCGCTGACATCGGTGTGGAATGGTGATTCGCCACAAACCTTTGATGATGCCGGAAAACCATATGAAGTTTTCAATTACGGTAACAAGAATTGGGGTCAAGTAGATCTTTTATTTGCTACCAAGCACTCAGTTAACACCATCTTTGTTCCGCTGGGAATCGCAGTTGGACCAGACAAGCTGGTCGATGTGGCCCGCCGGGCAGGAATCCCAGATAGTGTTGCAATGATGCCAACCCCATCACTTGTGCTGGGTACTTCCAGCCCGCATGTAATTGATGTGGCCAATGCGTATGCGACCTTTGCCGCCCAAGGAGTTAAAGCCAAACCATTCTTAGTAGCGCGCGTACTTGGTTCAAACAAAGGTGTCTTATATGAGGCCACACCTCAAACCCAAGAGGTATTTAGTAAAGAGGTGATGGCTGATCTAACCTACGCACTTAAGGGAACCATTACTGGCGGAACAGGCGCCGCCGCCCTCGCATTGGGCCGGCCAGCCGCAGGAAAGACTGGCACATCTCAATCAAATGCATCTGCCTGGTTTAGTGCATACACACCACAGATGGCCGCCTCCGTGGCATTTTTTCGGGACAACGCTACCCAGTCTCTAAACGGTATCGGTGGCATGAATGCGGTAACGGGAGGATCCTTCCCGGCCCGCATCTGGACCCAATTTATGAAAGGCGCCCTGAAAGGCCAGCCAATCATGGATTTCCCAGCCCCATCAAATATTGGTGGACTAGAGCCAATTGTTATGACATCAGATGAAGAGCTAGTGTCCATCCCATAATGAAGCTTCGCACTCTCATCGTGCTGGCAATTCTGGCCTCGTTGATTTCATTTTCAAAGTTCAACCACTGTGAAAGCAGTGGCTGGGCGACGCCAGATCAATATATTCACGCCTGTTATAGCGATCTACCTTCACTGTTTGAGGCGCGTGGTTTAAAAGATAATCTGTGGCCATATTCCAGCGCCGAAAATAGTGTTGAGTATCCAGTGCTTACCGGCGTAGTTATGTATGCAACCTCTTTTCTGGCCAACTCGCCGGTTTCCTACTTCCACATTAATATTTTCTTTTTGGCATTGCTGTTGATTGCTACCGTAATAATTGCCCGCAAGATTCGTCCGGAATTTTCTTATTTAATTCCGGTGGCACCAGCAATGATTGCATCGTTGTATATCAATTGGGATTTATGGGCAATTGCAACCATGATGCTTGCCATTTATTGGTTTGATCGAAAGAAGTTTGCGCTTAGTTCTTTGGCATTAGGTGTTTCAATCTCAACCAAATTTTTACCAATCTTTTTACTTATTCCAATTGTTTTTATTTTGTGGCGCAGTAACGGTGTACGGCATTTAATTAAATATGTCGCAACAGTCTTCCTAACTTGGCTAGCAATAAACGCGCCATTTGCGCTGACAACGCCAGCGGGTTGGTGGCGTTTCTATAAATTGAATTTAGAACGTGGCCCAGATTGGGGTTCCTTATGGTTGGCCTTGCAACAACTGGGCATCAACCTGACCAACTTAAACTACCTATCAATTCTGTTGTTATTGATCGCATTGAGCGCGATCGCGGTTTTATTATTTGAAATGAGGCACATCCCAACCCTGGCTTCAGTGTCCTTTTTTGTCTTGGCATCGGTAATGTTGGCGAGCAAGGTGTATTCGCCGCAATATGTCTTATGGCTGACCCCGTTAGCGGTAATTGCTTTGACCAGTAAAAAAGATCTACACGCATTTTGGTTATGGCAAGCAACTGAAGTCATTTATCATGTGGCGATTTGGCAGCACTTAGCGCTAGTTACCGATGCCAAGTTTGGCTTAGGTGACACCGCTTACGCGATAGCGACCTTGCTTCGAATCGCCGGCACCATCTATCTGATGGCGATTCTGGCCCGCCGGGCACGATCGGCCGGCAATAACCCCATTCAACACGCTCAATTTTCGCTTTTTCCGCGCTAACCCTTACTCTTTAGCCTCTTAATACCCAACTGGGACAGTCCCGGATGTCGTAATAAGAGTATTAACCCTCCTGTCACGGAAATACCGTGGCCGTCTTAGTCCAGAGGAGGTCGGGTTAACGCATGCGTCACTATGAACTTATGGTCATTCTTGATCCAGAACTTGAAGAACGTACCGTCACACCAAGCCTAGAAACATACCTAAAGATCATCAAAGACAGCGGTGGCACCGTAAACAAGCTTGACTTGTGGGGCCGTCGCCGGATGTCTTTTGAGATCATGAAAAAAGGCGAAGGAATTTACGCAGTAATTGATATGAACTGCGAACCAGCGGCGATTAAGGAATTAGATCGCCAACTTAATTTGAATGAATCTGTGTTACGCACAAAGGCGATGCGTCTCGACGCGTAATCTTTTCGTTTACACAACAATGCACGGACTCCACGAGTAGTTAACTGAGCTAGAGATAAGAGGAAATAAAATGGCAGCAGGAGATACCACAATCACATTAATCGGCAACCTAGTCGATGATCCCGAGCTACGTTTCACACCATCAGGTGCGGCCGTTGCTAAGTTTCGGGTTGCTTCAACACCTCGCTATTTAGATAAGCAAACTAATGAATGGAAAGATGGCGAGAGCCTCTTTCTTCAATGTCAGATCTGGCGCCAAGCAGCTGAAAATGTTGCCGAGTCACTGACAAAAGGAATGCGTGTCATTCTCTCTGGTCGTCTTAAGCAACGTTCTTATGAAACAAAAGAGGGCGAAAAGCGCACCGTCTTTGAGGTAGAAGTAGATGAAGTTGGTCCATCACTACGCAATGCAACCGCAAAGGTCACAAAGACCCAGCGTGGTGGCGGAAGTGGCGGATTTGCAGCACCTGCTGCAACAGATTCATTTACCGAAGACCCATGGGCAGCAGCCTCATCGTCAACACCAGCCGGCGGTGGATGGGGAACATCCACAACCGACGAACCACCGTTCTAAATAAACCGTCCATCCATTCCTAGTACCAGGCTTTAAAAAGTAATTTTTAAGTTAATCGGACTAGGGCCCGAAAAGGAGCACCATAATGGGAGCAAGAAATAATAAGGCGCTGCGCGAGCCTAAGAATAAGAATGCAAAAGCGGCAGCTCTTAATAAGAAGTTCAAAAAGAAGCCTTGCAGCTTCTGTCAACAGAAGGTCACCTTTATTGATTACAAAGATATCGCGACCCTTCGCAAGTACATTTCAGATCGCGGAAAAATCCGCGCTCGCCGGGTAACGGGTGCTTGCACCCAACACCAACGCTCAATCGCAACCGCGGTTAAGAACAGTCGTGAAGTAGCACTACTTCCGTACACATCATCAGCACGATAAGGAGATTTGAATTATGAAACTAATCCTTACTCGTGAGGTGGCGGGCTTAGGTGCTGCTGGTGATGTAGTAACTGTTAAAGATGGTTTTGCCCGTAACTTCTTGGTACCACGCGGAAATGCAATCGCTTGGTCACTAGGTGGCGAAAAACAGATCGAGAGCATTCGTCGCGCGCGTTCAGCACGCGAAGTTCGTGATATCGATCATGCAAAGGAAATCAAAGCAAAACTCGAAGGTGCATCAGTTGTTGCCAAAGCAAAGGTTGGCGCCAAAGGCGCACTCTTTGGATCCGTAACTGACAAAGATGTGGCTTTAGCTATCAAGAATGCAACCGGTCTAGATATCGATCGTCACGCGATCGCCACTAAGGGCCACATCAAGAAGCTTGGCAGCCACGATGTAAAGATCTCACTAGGTCATAACGTCGTAGCAAAACTTTCCATCTCGGTGGTAGCTGACAAGTAACCGCTTGTTAAAGTTAAAAAAGCCCGTCACCATTGGTGGCGGGCTTTTTTTATTACAACCAGTTAGCTTTTTTGAATTTACGATAGAGCAAAGTTGTCACTAAGAGCAGGCTTATAAGTACCACTGGATAACCAAATCGTGATTGTAATTCTGGCATATTTTCAAAGTTCATTCCATAAATTCCGGCCACCATAGTTGACACCGAAGCCAATGAAACAAATAATTTCACCGGTGCTGACCTCACCTTTTTCATCATTGTAAAAAACGGTTTTAAATACACAAAACTGTAGATCTAGGTACTCTTCAAATTTGGGGCGCTGTTGCGCTTTAATCGCATCTCACAATGTGATACTACCGAAAATACTTTGATCCACAGCCCTGTGTGTATAAAAGACGCCCTTGACCTGCGCATTCATTAGTGGAAAGTTCAACTATCAATAGTTATGCACAGTGTATCCACCGATATTTACACAGGAAAAGAGCCTTATCCACCTACTTGTCCACAGCCTTATCCCCAAGGCCAAAAGAGCTTTCTCGCCTGCGGTAGGGGTGAGCACCTAGGTTACGCCTGTGTCTGCAGCGCCAGTACCTAATGTGTCAGTACTTAATGGGAGGTTGTACCAGTGAGCATCGCCGAATTTCCCAACAATCGCCCTAATCGGGATCCAAGCATCAACTCCATTGGTGCTGAGTTTGAGCGCACCCCACCACAAGATTTAATTGCAGAGCAATCTGTTCTTGGTGGCATGTTGCTATCTAAAGATGCGATTGCCGATGTTATTGAGATTATTCGTGATCGGGATTTCTATCGCCCAGCACATGAACTTATCTACGACGCAATTATTGATTTATATGGCCGCGGTGAACCAGCTGATGCGGTAACTGTTTCTGCTGAACTTTCAAAGCGTGGTGACATTGCGCGTGCTGGCGGTGCGCCTTACTTGCATACATTAATTTCATCGGTACCAACTGCCGCAAACGCTGGTTACTACGCAAAGATTGTTCGCGAGCACGCGATTATGCGTAGGTTAGTTGAAGCCGGAACAAAGATTGTTCAATACGGTTATACAACTGAAGGTGAAGTTGATGATCTGGTCGACATGGCGCAAGCCGAGGTCTATGCGGTAACAGAACGGCGCTCATCCGAAGATTATGTGCAACTTTCGACATTACTTCCACAAGCACTTGATGAGATTGAAGCAATCTCAAAAGGAATTGGCGTGGAAGGGGTTAAGACCGGATTTAAAGATCTTGATCAATTGACACATGGATTGCATCCAGGAAATATGATTATTTTAGCTGCCCGCCCGGCTATGGGTAAGTCCACCCTTGGGCTCGATATCGCTCGATATGCATCAATTCATGATGGGCTAACTTCAGTTATCTTCTCGCTAGAAATGTCAAAGAGCGAAATCACAATGCGCATGTTGTCGGCCGAAGCGCGAGTTGGCCTAAACAATATTCGCTCTGGATCGCTATCAGATGATGAATGGTCGCGGCTGGCCCGGCGCATGGGTGAAATTTCAGAGGCACCACTGTTTATCGATGACTCCCCCAACCTTTCTATGATGGAGATCCGGGCAAAGGCCCGTCGCTTAAAGCAGCGTCACAACCTCAAACTTATTGTTATTGATTACCTTCAGTTGATGACTAGCGGAAAACGGGTAGAAAATCGCCAGCAAGAAGTATCGGAATTTTCCCGGCAGTTAAAGTTAATGGCAAAAGAGCTAAACATTCCGGTAGTCGCGATTTCACAGCTGAACCGTGGACCGGAACAGCGCACCGATAAAAAACCAATGCTCTCTGATCTTCGTGAATCTGGATCAATCGAGCAGGATGCCGATGTAGTTATCTTGTTGCACCGCGATGATATGTACGACTCGCAAAACCGTACTGGCGAGGCAGATCTAATTGTGGCAAAGCACCGCAATGGACCAACTAGAACAATTACCGTCTCAGCGCAACTTCACTATGCACGTTTCTATGACATGCCACAAAATCCTGGTAGCGGACAAGACTGGACCCAACAACGCGAATCAACCAACAACCCCACCGAAGATAATTTTAGGGCTTAACCGGTTTTGCGTCGGGCTTGATCGGCCAGATAAATTCCAGCTACGACAATTACCCCACCAACTAGCTGAATTATTGTCCAACTCTCGCTAAACCAAAACCAAGCGATCACACCAGCAAAGATTGGCTCCAACATACCAAAGGCACTAGTTGTAGCCGCCTTAAGGTTTTTCAAACCCGCCATAACACAAAGGTATGGCGCAATGGTTCCAATACAGATCACGTAGAGAATTAATACCCAACCAGGTGCATTGCTTCCCCCCAACGCACCCGCCAGTGAAATTGACTCGGTGAATACATCAAACGGGAAACTCCAAACTGGTAACACCAAACACCAACTTAAGGCCGCGAAGAAAAACCCCCACACCGCGGTAGATAAATTGTCGCGGCGCTGCAAAATACCTTCACCTAAGACAAAGTAAAAGGCCAACGCAAAAGCGGCAGCAAAAGCGGCAATAACACCAAGACCGTCTAACGTTAATCCGTCCCAGACTTGGGCAACAAAGGCTAAGCCGATCAAGGCAAAGGTCAGTGCGACCCACATTTCCTTGGGAACTTGTTTGCGTTTAATAAATCGTAGATATAGCACGATCCAAATGGGGGCAGTAAATTCAATCAGCAGGGCGATACTCACATGCATCCGGGAAATAGCGAGAAAGTAGCTGCCCTGCACTGCGGCAATACCCAGCGCACCGTAGGCCGCCATGATCGGTAGTTCCCGCTTAGTAATGCGTATTGTCTGTGGAGCCTTGCGCCAGACATATAAAGCAAGCAGAGCACAGGCACTAATTGCACGAACCTGGGCTAAGCGCCAAGCAGATATATGACCATCGAGCAACAGCTTTGATACCACACCATTGCTTGCAAACATCAACGCCGCAAGGATCAGCAATAACTCACTGCGATGGCGCTTTAACATTTATTAAGGATAACTTATTAAAAAGCGCTTTCTGGGATCTCCATGATGGCACCATCGGTTGCTTCTACAATTTTGCGATCCGCAGCAATGTGTGGCAAATAATTTTGCACAAAGAACTTTGCAGCCGCAATCTTGCCGATGTAGAAATCGCTGCCCTTACCCGCGTTTGCTAGCTTTTCTACTGCGATATCTGCTTGCCGCAGTAACAACCAGGAAGTAATGATGTCGCCAACCGCCATTAAGCAACGCGATGTATTTAAGCCAACTTGATAAATCTTTGCTGGATCAGTTTGGGATTCCATCGCGTGGGTTACCAGAACTGCAACGATCGCGTTAAGATCTTCCAGGGCATTTAGTAAGGCCTGCTTTTCCTGAACATGGACACCATTTGAGTTTTCGGCAAATTTTTGAATCTCTTTACCAAGCAATCCAAGGGTGCGACCCCCATCTTTAACAATTTTACGGAAAAAGAAATCCAAACCCTGAATCGCAGTTGTACCTTCATACAAAGTATCGATCTTGGCATCTCGTACATATTGTTCTAGTGGCCAATCTTCAGTAAAACCGGCACCACCAAAAGTTTGTAGTGATTCGGTTCCAAGCAGAGTCCAAGACTTTTCTGATCCATACCCTTTAACTACTGGCAGCAATAAATCGTTAAGCCTTTCCATCTCTTCTGCACGCTCTTTATCACCGGCGGTAGTTGCCAGCTCGATCTCATCTTGGATGGAAGCGGTGTACAGCACTAACGCGCGCATACCTTCGCTATAACACTTTTGTACCATCAAGGAGCGACGTACATCGGGATGCTTAATAATCGTTACCCGTGGTGAAGCCTTGTCATTCATTACCTTCATGTCACCACCCTGAACACGTTCTTTTGCATAGGAAAGTGCTTGTTGGTAACCAGCTGAAAGTGTGGCAATAGCTTTGGTTCCCACCATCATGCGGGCAAACTCGATAATCTTAAACATCTGTGCAATACCTTGGTGTACATCACCAAGTAGGTATCCAACCGCTGGTTCTTTTTCACCTAAGTTGACTTCGCAGGTAGCGGACACATTTAGCCCCATTTTGTGTTCCACGCTAGTTACATAAACTCCATTACGGGCACCAAGTTCGCCGGTTTCAAAGTCAAACATGAACTTTGGAATTAAAAATAAGGAGAGACCTTTTGTTCCGGGTCCGCCACCTTCGCGGCGTGCCAAAACAAAGTGAACAATATTGTCATAAAGATCCGCATCACCAGATGTGATGTAGCGCTTTGTTCCAGTTATGTGCCAAGTTCCATCTGCTTGTTCCGCCGCTTTGCTTCGACCAGCACCAACATCGGAACCAGCATCAGGTTCGGTTAACTGCATGGTTGCACCCCAATGCTTTTCCACCATGTGCTTTGCCATCTTCTTTTGCTGTTCGGTTCCAAGTACATGCGCAACTTGAGCGAAGGCGTAACCTGATGCATAAATATGAATTGCTGGATTAGAACCTAAAACCATTTCTGCCATTGCCCAACGCACCGATGGCGGAACTTTCATGCCCCCGAGTTCAACTGGTGCATCTAACCGCCACCATTCGCCATCAACAAAGGCCTTGTAAGATTTCTTAAAACTTTCTGGAAGAGTTACATCTCCAGTTTCTTTATTGAAGGTAGTACCAAGACGATCACCTTCAACAAAGGATGCAGCCAGATCATTTTCACAAAGACGTTTCATCTCTTCCAGCATTCCCATGGATGTGTCCCGATCGACTTCGTCATATGGAGCGATGCCCATCACTTTCTCTCTCCCTAGAAGATCAAATAGACAGAATTCGATGTCGCGCAGATTTGCTGTGTAATGGCTCATTGGGAAATTGTGCTACTCACCAGTAACTTATGCAACTCTATCCGGGGCCAGGTTTCGGATAGGCTCGCTAGGTGTTACTGAGCGATCGCGATATCCGGGCCGAGATAGCGGCCGGTCGAGTCAGTTGTGAACCATTCCACGAGGCGATGATCCAGCCATCATCTGTTGATGTTCGCCTGGACAAATTTTTTCGAGTCTTTGAAAACCACAAGTACAGCGTGATTGATCCTTCGATTGAACAACCCGAGCTCACCCGGGAAGTTATAGCCGAAGGTGATGAACCATTTATCTTGCACCCAGGTGAGTTTGTTTTGGCCAGCACCTATGAAGTTATTACTTTGCCAGATGACATTGCTGGGCGGCTGGAAGGTAAATCCTCACTTGGTCGGCTAGGTCTGCTCACACACAGCACCGCCGGCTTTATCGATCCCGGCTTTAGTGGCCACATCACGCTGGAGCTCTCCAACGTTGCCAACCTGCCAGTCAAACTCTTTCCTGGGATGAAAATTGGGCAGTTATGTCTCATTAAACTCTCATCTGCGGCGGAGCATCCTTACGGAAGCGAGAAGTATGGTTCCCGCTACCAAGGTCAGCGTGGCCCTACCGCTAGCCGATCTTTTTTAAACTTTCACAGATCTGTCATCCAATAATTTTTCAGGGAATGAACTGACAAGAATCGCGGTTTAATTGGCCATGGAAACAATCATAATTCTTGTCGTTATTGCACTCCTAGCTGTCTTTGTCACCGCGCAATACAACCGCCTGATCCGCTTAAACATCACAGTTGATGAAGCATGGGCGCAGATCGAGGTGCAGTTAAAGCGACGGGCGGATTTGATTCCTAACTTGGTTGAAACTGTTAAGGGTTATGCAGAGCATGAGCAATCAACCTTTGAGGCAGTTGTCAACGCACGTGCGAAGGCAACAACAGCATCAACTGTTGCCGATACCGCCGCCGCCGATGGCATGTTGACCCAAGCCTTGCGTGGATTGCTGGCCGTTGCCGAGGCTTACCCAGACCTGAAGGCATCAACTAACTTTTTGTCACTTCAAGAAGAGTTAGCAACTACCGAAAACAAGGTTGCCTTTGCGCGCCAGTTCTACAACGATAATGTGCGCTCGCTAAACACTGCGGTAAAGACCATACCGAGCAGCTTTTTTGCCGGCTTAGCAAAAGTAACTGAGCGCGAATTTTATGAGGTAGAAGATCCGCAAGATCGTATTGCGCCAACTGTTTCCTTCTAATGAACTTTAGAACGATGCAAGCGGCTAATCGCCGCAAAACTATTGGATTATTAATTGGCATGGGCGTGCTTATGGGACTGGTTGGCTATGCCGCACTGAGCTACCTTGGTGGAACTTCAACCGCCATTGTTCCAATCGCAGTTGGTATCGCCTTGATTTCAGTCTGGGGCTCTTATTACGGTTCGGACAAATTGGTGTTGACGATGACCGGTGCCAAGTTAATTCAAGAATCAGATAATCCTAAATTATTTAATTTAATTCACGAGGTAATAATTGCATCTGGCCTACCAATGCCTAAGGTAGCAATCGTGATTGATACCGCACCTAATGCATTTGCAACTGGGCGAAACCCAGAGCACGCCTTAATCGCATTTACTACTGGAATTTTAGAGGCGATGGATCGCGATCAATTGCAAGGTGTTATCGCCCATGAAATGGCACATGTGGCAAACCGCGATACTTTGGTGAGTGCGGTGGCCGCAACTACAGCTGGCGCAATCGCAATTGTCTCTGACCTGTTGACCCGCATGATGTTCTTTGGCGGCGGTCGACGTGATCGCGATAGCAACGGCAATCCATTAGCACTTGTCTTTTCCCTTCTTATTTTAATCATGGCACCACTTGCGGCAGTGATGCTTAAATCGGCGATTTCAAGAAAACGTGAATCATTAGCCGATGCAACTGCGGTCTCTTTTACTCGTAATCCGGCGGGTCTGCGCTCGGCGCTAGAAGTACTAGCCGCCGACTCAACCGTTGTTCGTCAACGATCAACCGCAGTTGCCCACATTTGGATTGAATCGCCATTAGATGCAACTTCGGTATCAAAGTTATTTTCTACCCACCCACCAATTCAGGAGCGAATTGCAGTTCTGAAATCTATGGAGTCGCTGAGTTAATTAAAGGCTATTACGCTCTGAAATGCAGTGTAAATGTGGCACCTTTGCCAGGTTCAGAGTTCACCGAAACAGTTCCACCATGTGCCTTCATCACCGCATCCACGATCGACAACCCTAAACCGCTTCCCACTTGGCTGTTTCGCTGGCGCGATGCATCAACGCGGTAGAAACGCTGAAAAATTTGGCTTTGATCCTCCTGCGAAATTCCTGGTCCAGCATCAGTAACGCAAACTATTGCCCCCGCCCCGGTAGTGGCTGCACTGACTTTTATCTGAGTACCAGTAGGTGTGTGGGCTCGTGCATTGGCCAGTAGATTTGTAACTACTTGATAAATCTTGTCGGTATCACCATATGTCTTTACCTCATCTGCGATATCCATTGTAATTATGTGATCCGGGCCAGCAGCTTGGGCCGAGGCTACTGCTTCCTTTAAGAGGCTGCTTAAATCAACACTTGCCATCACCATTTCGCGCGATTGATCGAGCCGGGCAAGCAACAGTAAATCTTCCACCAAATAACCCATACGCAAGGACTCTTTTTCAATCCGAGCTATTAGCTCTTTAGTTTTTTCGCCATCAGGAACTGCGCCTTGGCGATGAAGTTCGGCAAAACCGCGAATCGCCGCTAATGGAGTTCGAAGTTCATGGCTGGCGTCGGCCACAAATCGACGCAACTTGTTTTCGCTAAAGGTGCGGGCCGCAAAAGACTCTTCAATCCAGGAAAGCATTGTGTTCAGAGACGTACTTAGTCGACCAACTTCGGTGTTGGGTTCAAAGTTATCTAAACGAGCAGAGAGATCACCCGATGCAATCTTCTCCGCGGTCTCCTCAATCTTTTCTAACGGTCGCATGCCGATCCTTACCACTTGGCGCGATGCGATACCGATGAAGAGTAGAACAAGTGCGCCTATAATTAAAAAGACGACGCCAATCCGCCTGGTTGTGTTATCAAAATCCACTAATGATTGTGCAACTATTACCGAACCAAGGGAAGATGGCAAAACCGTTGTGGCAACTCGAAAATCTGCACCTGGTGCGGCAATTGTGAAGGGTTTTGACCCAAAAGCTGCGACTCGACCTGGCAGCATTCCTTTCACATAATCAGTGATCTGATTGGCGTTGAGATCTCCACCGATTCCACCAACCAAATTTCCAAAAGGATCTAAAACTGTGACCGAGATGGATGAAGGAACTCGATCCAGGGGAGTGACCGATCGAGATGGCGAAGAATCACTTGATTCAGCCTCTTTATCAGCAGCGATGCCGGCCTGGTCTAACCGATCTGCAGTGGAATTAACAACACTAAGCAGTTGCGCATCTACTTGTTGAATCAAGTAGTTGCGCAATAGTGCCTGTGATCCAAAGCCAGCACCCACGAAGCCAAAGGCCGACAGAATTAATACGCCCGCAGTTAATCGGTTTCGTAAACTCCAGTTGGCCAGATTAAAATGAAGTGAGCGCGACTTCATGAATTACGGCACTTCATAAATTACTTAGGCGGCATCCGTAGTCGATAACCAACACCACGCACTGTATGAATCAGTGGCGGTTCAAAAGCATCAACCTTCTTACGCAGGTAGGAAATATAAGTCTCGACGATTCCCATATCGCCGCGGAAGTCGTACTGCCAGACGTGATCTAGAATTTGTGGCTTTGACATGACGCGGTCGGCGTTGATGATGAGGTAGCGAAGTAGCGCAAATTCGGTAGGCGAGAGATCAAGCAACTGCCCAGCTCGGCTCACTTCATGTGTTGCCTCATCGAGTTCGAGATCGGCAAAACGCATCTTCTCATCATCGAGTTCAATCTGCTCAACACCTGTGCGACGGAGAAGTGCGCGCAGACGTGCAACAAGTTCTTCCAAGGAAAATGGCTTGGTCATGTAATCATCGCCGCCAAGGGTTAAACCCTTAACTTTGTCCTCCATGCCATCTTTCGCGGTCAGAAATAGCACCCCGGTATCAACGCCTTCATTGCGAATCTTCTTGCACACTTCAAAACCATCAAGATCTGGCAACATCACATCTAGCACCATTGCATGCGGCTTGAACTCTTCGGCTATCTGTAATGCCTGGGCTCCATTAGCTGCGGTGCGGACATCAAAGCCCACAAAACGTAGGCTGGTAGAGATTAATTCGCTGATGCTGGCTTCATCATCAACGACGAGTATGCGCTGGCTATTCTTTTCAATTGTGGTTGTCATGAGGCACACAATGCTCTCACACCCTGAGTGCCACCTGTGAACAAGGTGAGTCTGGACTTAATTCTCTTTGACGCTTCGCAGCAAAACTTGCGCAACATCTAAGACTTCGACTGCAGACTCTTTCGCGTTCATGCCATCGCTAGTCATCACTCGGCAAAAAGGACAGGCAACTGCAAGTTCAGTTGCACCCGTAGCGATCGCTTCCTCTACCCGATTAATGTTGATGCGCGAACCAATCTTTTCTTCCATCCACATGCGTCCGCCGCCAGCCCCGCAACAAAATGAGCGCTCCTTGTTACGCGGCATTTCAATAATTTTAATACCAGTTGCTTCTAACACTTCGCGTGGAGGCTGATAAATCTCGTTGTGCCGACCCAAATAGCAAGGGTCGTGATAAGTCATCGCAGTATGTGACATCTTGATCGGTATTAAACGCTTTTCTCGAATTAGCTGATTTAGTAGTTGGGTATGGTGAACCATTTCCAGTTCGAAGCCTTGCTGTCCGTAATCTCGACCGATGGTTGTGAAACAGTGTGGGCAGGTAACAACAATCTTCTTCTTTGGCCGATCGCCAAAAACCTCTTTCAGTGTTTCGATATTTTCTCGGGAGAGAATTTGATATAAAAATTCATTTCCGGCCCGACGCGCTGGATCGCCCGTACAAGTTTCTTTCTTTCCTAGCACAGCAAAACTAACTCCTGCCATGTACAAAAGTTCGGCGACCGCTTTTGTGGTTTTCTTAGCCCGCTCTTCATAAGCACCGGCGCAACCTACCCAGAACAGGTATTCGATTTCTTCTGGTAATTTGCCTTCAACTACACTTACCGGGAAATCGCATTCGGCAATCCATGCTTCCCGTTCGGTGCGATTAGCACCCCATGGATTTCCAGTTTTTTCCAGATTTCTAAAGGTTGCACCAAGTTCGGCTGGGAATTCGGACTCAACTAAAACTTGGAAGCGCCGCATATTTACAATGTGGTCAATATGTTCGATATCAACTGGGCACTCTTCTACACATGCACCACAAGTAGTACAAGACCACAAAACATCCAATGAAATTGGTGCGTTATCGCCAACCAGGGCTTCATTTTCCACAGTTTTAGCAAAAGCGTGATCACGCATAGCCATGATCAAAAGTTTTGGTGACAATGGCTTTTCCGTGTGCCAAGCTGGACATTGTGATTGGCAACGACCACATTCGGTACAAGAACTCATATCCAACAAACCCTTCCAGGTTATGTCGGCACGGGTTCCGAGACCAAAAACATCATCTTCCTTTGGATCTTCAAAGTTGATTTCTTCCCCGTTAGACATCATCACAGGTAATGCACCAAGGGAAGATTCGCCATCTGCATTTCTTCGGTAGAAAATATTGAAAGGCGCCAAGAACCGGTGCCAAGCAATTCCCATGGTTAAGTTGGTTGCGATCACGATAAACCAAGCCATCGATCCAACAATTTTTATGGTTGCAACGACTTGAACCCAGAAAGTGAGTTGTGTTAAGGACAGCGATTTGAACATCGATGCAATAAACCAGGTAGTGATGTAGTGACGATTCCATTGTGTTTCATCAGATAGCGCACCTTCTAAGCCACGCAGTGCGATAACGCAAAAAACAATAAGCAAGATTGTGAACTCCACGTAATACGCTTTCCACATTCCAGAACCAGCAAAACGCGAGCGCTTATTACGCAGACGCGTTACTTGGCGGATTCCAATCAAGGCAACAATTCCAACTCCAGTTGCCCAAGCAATCAATTCCGTCATATATTCGTAAACCCAAAAGTGCCCAATAATTGGCAACGCAAACTTTGGATTAATTAATTGGCCGTAAGCAGTAACTAAAGTTCCAAATAAAGCAAAAAACCCCACCATGACAAACCAATGTGCAACTCCGACAACACTAAAGTTGAGCATTTTGGTGTGGCCAAAGATTTCACCAGCTGCCATCTTCAATCGCTGCACTTTATTATTGTTGCGAGTCGGATCTGGTTGACCTTTCTTATAAATACCAATCAGCGCCCTGGTTCGGATAGCTAGAAGAACGAGGGCGAAAATGGTGATCCCATAGGACAGGCCTGCGAGTGGGAGGTTCATGTGGGTAAGGGTAGACGGATGCAACTGAATTGTTGGGTGAAAGAGGAACCCCTGCCAGATGATCGAAGCCATTTGGCTGGGACAGGAATAAGTTCCCTAATCTTGATGTTATGTAAAGTAACAGACCTGAGTCGTAAAGACTCAACCTTTTGAGTATGATCGACTCAGGTTAGCGCACAGTTCGACCCTAAATCAGGCTCGAGTGAGATGTAAGGAGTACAGATAAATGGCTAGAGCAGTCGGAATCGACCTCGGTACCACCAACAGTTGCGTATCCGTCCTAGAAGGCGGCGAACCAATAGTCATCGCCAACGCCGAAGGCGCACGCACAACACCATCAATCGTGGCATTTGCTAAAAATGGCGAGGTTTTAGTTGGCGAAGTGGCCAAGCGCCAATCGGTGACAAATGTTGAACGCACAATCCGTTCCGTGAAGCGCCACATGGGTACTAACTGGACCATTGATATTGATGGCAAGAAGTACACTCCACAAGAAATTTCAGCGCGCGTGCTACAAAAGTTAAAGCGTGATGCCGAAGCGTACTTAGGTGAAACCGTGGCAGATGCGGTTATTACAGTTCCGGCGTATTTCAATGACGCACAGCGTCAGGCAACTAAAGAAGCTGGCGAAATTGCAGGACTCAATGTGCTTCGTATTATCAACGAGCCAACTGCGGCCGCGCTCGCTTATGGATTAGATAAGGCTGACAAAGAGCAAACAATTCTTGTGTTCGACCTAGGCGGTGGCACATTTGACGTCTCACTTCTAGAAATCGGTGATGGTGTTGTAGAAGTTAAAGCAACCAACGGTGATAACAATCTTGGTGGCGATGATTGGGATCAAGCGGTGGTTGATTACTTAGTTCAAACATTTGGGGCCAAGACTGGAATTGATTTAACCAAAGACAAGATGGCAATGCAACGTGTTCGGGAAGCTGCCGAAAAGGCAAAGATTGAATTATCTGCCTCCCAGCAGGCAGCGATAAATCTGCCATACATCACCGTCGATTCGGAAAAGAATCCATTATTCATGGATGAAACAATTACCCGGGCCCAATTCCAGCAATTAACCGCTGCGCTGCTAGAGCGCTGCAAGAAGCCTTTCCAAGCAGTGCTTAAGGATGCTGGAATTCCGATTGCAAACATTCACTCCGTAGTACTTGTTGGCGGATCAACGCGGATGCCAGCTGTTGTGGAGCTAGTGAAAGAGTTAACTGGCGGAAAAGAACCTAATAAGGGCGTGAATCCAGATGAGGTAGTAGCAGTTGGTGCCGCACTTCAAGCTGGTGTCCTAAAAGGTGAAGTCAAGGATGTTTTGCTGCTAGACGTTACCCCGCTTTCACTTGGTATCGAAACCAAAGGTGGCGTCATGACCAAGTTGATCGAGCGAAACACAACAATTCCAACCAAGCGCAGCGAAATATTTACCACCGCGGATGATAATCAGCCAGCGGTACAGATTCAGGCCTACCAGGGCGAACGTGAAATGGCGGCTTACAATAAAAAACTAGGCATGTTTGAACTTACTGGTTTGCCACCTTCACCACGTGGGGTTCCACAAATCGAAGTCACCTTTGATATCGATGCCAATGGAATTGTTCACGTATCAGCCAAGGATCTTGGAACCGGTAAAGAGCAGAGCATGACCATCACTGGTGGATCTGCACTTTCAAAGGATGAGATCGAACGCATGATGGCCGATGCTGAATCACACGCAGAAGAAGATCGTCAGCGCAAGGAAGAGGCGGAGTTGCGCAACGCGGGCGACTCACTGCTTTACTCAACCGAAAAGTTCATTAAGGACAATGAAGAAAAATTAGCAACAGGTGATGCTGCTGAGAAGAAGCAGGAAACTGAAGTTGCACTAACTGAACTTAAAACCGCACTTGGTGGTTCAAACTACGAAATGATCAAATCCGCAACGGAGAAGGTGGCTACAGTTAGCCAAACACTTGGCGCAGCGTTGTATGCAGCCGGAGCCGCAACTGAAAATGGCGCCGCAGAAGGCGAAGCCTCACCAACTGAAGATGGCGTTGAAGATGCCGAAATCATCGATGAAGACAAGGCTTAAAAATGCCCAGCATTGGAATTGGTATTAATAGATGACGACAGAGAGTGAACCAACACTAGAAACCGTTGAAGTTGCGGAACCGGAGCAAGAGATTGATCCGGTCACAACACTGACCGCGGACTTGCAAAGGTTGCAAGCAGAGTATGCAAATTATCGAAAGCGGGTAGAGCGTGATCGCGCCGTGGCACATGAAAGTGCTATCGGTGCGGTCCTAACCGAGTTACTTGCACTGCTTGATGATGTCGATCGAGCAGAACAACATGGCGAGTTAACAGGTGGCTTTAAGGCGGTAGCAGAGCAGTTAAATTCAATCGTCACCCGAATTGGGCTGGAAAAATACGGTACCGAAGGTGAAGCTTTTGATCCCCAGATTCATGAAGCGCTGATGCATGATGAACCATCCGATGTTGCTATTGCTACTGCTACTAAGATTTTGCAACCAGGTTACAGATACAAGGACCGCATTTTGCGCCCGGCACGGGTAGCTGTAACCGACCCAGCAGGGGCGTAATTTTCGGTGGCAGCTAAAGATCTTTATGAAAAGGACTTTTATCAGGTATTAGGCGTTGATAAAAAAGCGGCTGCTGATGAAATCAAAAAGAGGTATCGAGCACTTGCGCGGGATCTGCACCCTGATAAAACAAAAGGTGATGTTGCGAAGGAAGAAAAATTCAAAGCGGTATCAGAGGCGTATGAAATTTTGTCGGATCAAAAAAAACGTGCCGAATACGATGAAGCCAGATCACTTTTTGCAAGGGGCGGATTTCGGTCACCAACTGGCGGCGGCTTCCAGGGTGGAGATTTTGGCGATGTCTTTGGTGGTGGAAATCCGCAAGATATTTTTGCCAATTTATTTGGCGGTGGCGGGCGCCGGGTCCCGCGCAAGGGTCAAGATTTACAAACTGAAGCTTCCATTACTTTTCGGGAATCCGTCTTTGGCACGACACTGGATCTTCGGCTAGGCACCGATCGTGGACAAACCCAGAATATTTCGGCGCGGGTACCAACCGGAGTAAATGATGGCAGCAAGATTCGCGTTAAAGGTAAAGGTGCACCGGGTGAAGCCGGCGCCGGTGACCTATTTATTTTGTTACATGTAAAACCACATCCAATCTTTGGCCGAAAAGGCGAGAACTTAACCTTGAATTTGCCAGTCACATTTACCGAAGCTGCCCTGGGCGCCGATATAAAAGTGCCAACACTTTCTGGAGATGATGTAACGGTTCGTATTGCGCCAGGAACTCCCACCGGTCGTACCTTGCGGGTGAAGGGACGTGGGGTGCTAAAAGGCAGTACTACTGGCGACTTATTGGTCACCGTTGAAGTTCAAGTTCCGCAACGAGTATCTGGAAAAGCACTTGACGCTTTAAAAAAGTTTGCCGAAGAAACAGCGAGTGAGGATGTTCGAACCGATTTTGCAAATAAGGCAAAGATATGAGCGAGCAAATAGCCAACTCCGAACCAACTGATGATGCTGGTGTTTTTGTTATTTCAGTTGCCGCCGAGATCTCGGGTATGCACCCACAAACGTTGCGCCAATATGACAAATTAGGCTTGGTTTCACCCTCACGTACCGAAGGTCGAAACCGCCGCTACTCACTGCGCGACATCGCCCTGCTTCGAAAAGTCCAAAAACTTGTTGGCGAAGGAATTAACCATGCTGGCATCAAACGAATTATTGAACTCGAATCTGCCGTGGCTAATATGGCGGTGGAAGTGGCACAACTTCGGATCGAAGTAAATGCATTATTAAAAGATAATCCACCTAAAGGATTAGTTAGCCGACGCAAAACTGAAGTAATTATTTATAAAAAAGAAAGCTAATTAAAAGCGTTAACTCGGCCACTCCATTTGCCCAAAGTCGGATCAACTGGTGAGTTCAAAACCTTTTCAATAACGGTGGCATAGACATCTCGAAAGTCAGTCGTTACCGCAAGATCCCCTTTAAAAAGATTTTTAAGGGAGGGTTGTTCGCCGTAAAACCCACCTTTCACCGAATTACCAATTAAGAACATCGGTCCCGAAGTTCCATGATCGGTTCCTTGTGATCCATTTCCAACAACCCGGCGACCAAACTCGCTGTACACCATGATGGTCACATCATTGGCTCTAGTGGTTGCTTTTAGCTGACCCATAAAACGAGAGAGCGAATCTGAAACCACCCCTAGCAGTTGTGCTTGCGCATTTGCCTCATTGGCATGGGTATCAAAACCACCGAGTGAAACGGACCATACCTTTGTTGGCGATCCAGCCGCGATTAATTTGGCAACAACATCTAATTGTTGGGCCAAATTGCTATCTCCGCCAGCGTTTCCGCCATTAGTTGTAGGCAGATCTGGCGCTACTGGTGCCGGTGATTTGAGCACTGGTTGAACAGCCACGGAGATATTAAATAGATTGCGCATTGAAGTTGCCGCCGCTGCCATTAACTTGGAATCCTTCTTTGAACTCTTTGCTAACTGGGCACATTGATTAGCAAGTACTCCTTTTGGAATTACTAAACCGCCTATTGGTAGCGCCGAACCAGAACGCTTTGCCCCAGCCAACAAAGGGGGTAGCACCGAACCAAGTGATATGGCAAGCATTGCATCCTCTGGTTGGGAATCAACCCACCGCCCCAGCCAACCGGTATTTATGTGCTTGGCTGGAGACGCGGTCTGCCACTTTGCCATGGAAGAAAAGTGGGAACGATCCGAGTTTGGATAACCAACCCCGCGAATAATGGCTACCTTGTTTTGATCCCAGAGCGACTTCAGACCTTTCATAGCCGGATTAAAAGCAAGCTCGGCATCAATTGGTAACAAAACCTCTTGCTTATAGGAAATATCAGGACGGGAAGAAAAGTAAATTGGATCGGTGTAAGGAATAATCGTATTCAAACCATCATTTCCACCATACAAGGTGATAACTACCAAGATTGGTGTATTTGCCGGTAGCGGCCGATCAATTGCAGCTTGCGCAATCTCATTCATACTCAATAACGGAGCAGCGGCGCCAACTGCAACTGCGCCAGATGTCAGCTTTAAGAATTTTCGGCGTGTGACTGTATCCATCGTTCTCTCCTACGCACTTACTATGAATTCGGGGCTACACAATGCAAGCAACGCAAACTGGGCCGGATCTGACAAAGAGTTTCGCAGCGCAGCTTTGGTGCGCGGACTCCACTCCGCCACCCCTAACCAATCACCAGCCAGAACCATTCGTGATCCAAAAGGAATCGATGTAAGTGCCGTTAAGGAACTTTGTTGAATTAACCAACCCGCAAATGTAATTCGATACTGCGCTGTGGCCGATGACAACCACGCCTCTGCCGCCGGCCAACCACCCACACTTGGCGGTAAAAATGGCACCTGACCTAGTTTGTCTAAATAACTAAGCATTTGATTTGGTGTCTTCAAAGCAGAAGGCGTTAGTTCTAGTGCCCGGCAGGCAGAAATAAACCATTCCACTGGAGATTTCACTAACGCATACTTTTCATCACGCATCGCGGTATCGGCGGCCACCGCATTAATTGCCGTCGAGATACTTCGATTAGAAAATGCAGTTTTGGCAGCAAAACTTACTGGCATAACTTCGGTACTTGAAATAAATCGGTACCACAAGCGTTCTGCGATAAATTGGGCGTTGTCATCACGGGCAATCAAGAAGTCGGCAAGGGAATCAGCGGTGAACGCAGAGGTACTTCCCAAAAGTGTCACTGGGTTTTTATCCCTACGTGCCTGATTGATTACCACGGCTCCATTGCTTCGGGTGACTTGATACCCAGTCAATACTCTTGAAATACTTTTCACATCATCTTCGGTATAACGGTTAACCCCCAAAACAAATAACTCCATTAGTTCGCGGCCGAGATTTTCATTAGGAGCTTTTGCCGTGCTCTCTTGACCATCTAGCCAAAACTGCAACGCACCGTCATTGAGCATCGCCTTTGTCATCTCATTAAAATTTCCGAGGCAGTACTGGCGCAAAGTTTTATTTTGCAAAAACATGGGCATCGCGTAATTCAATTTATCGACCGAGGTTGCCCAGTGCCCATGCCAGAACCAAGTCATCCGTTCGGTTAAGCCGTTATCGCTGAGCGCCATTCGATCTAGCCACCACAAAACCATTTGTTGGGACTGAAAGCGCATTGCGATTGCAAAAGGAACAACCTCCGGGCTATTAGGCGCTGGTCGTTTTCCTAGATCTGTGATCACAGGTTCAATCACGGCACCGACACCGGCATCAACGCCAGGAACGGTTAATAACTTTAGGCGCGTTGCTTCCACACCATCCTTCAACGCTTGCTCATACTCACCCGGCCGCGGCCCAAAACCAAATCGCTGAAATAAGCGGGAGGTTTCTAACCGCTGTGAATTCACATCTGAACAATAGAGCGGAATTCGGCAGGAGGTAAGGTTCGGTTATGAATTTAAATGAAACACTCAGGGAGCACATTCTTGCTAAGGCGGTTGTTCATGGCAAAGTGATACTTTCTAGCGGCAAAGAGGCTGATTACTACGTTGATTTGCGCCGAGTGACCCTAGATTCCGAGTCCGCGCCCCTCGTTGGCCAAGTGATGCTGGAGCTGACGAAAGATCTTGAGTACGAAGCGGTGGGCGGGTTAACGCTGGGCGCTGACCCGGTTGCAACGGCGATGATGCATGTTGCCGCGGCACAGGGGAGAAAGATTGATTCATTTGTGGTTCGCAAAGCTGAAAAAGCCCATGGCTTGCAGCGTCGAATCGAAGGACCCGATGTAAAAGGCAAGCGGGTATTGGCGGTTGAAGATACCTCAACTACGGGTGATTCAGTTCTGAATGCAGTGGCAGCATTGATTGAAGCGGGTGCAACTGTTGTCGGTGTTGCGGTGATTGTTGAACGAGGGGCCGCACCAAAGATTAAAGCGGCCGGGTATGAATACCGAGCGGCGTATCAGTTAGCAGATCTTGGTTTGTAAATTATTGCTAACTTTATGATTTAAACCTTTTGGATTGCCATTCTTTAAACAATTCGATCGCAACTGGAATAAGACTCAGGGCAATAATCAGGAAAATAATCGGCAAGATGTACCTATCTATCGAAGTTTCTAAAACATCTCCCAAAACAAAACCCAAACCCATAACTGTCTGGGTCCAAATCACCCCACTAACCGCATTCCAGAATCTAAATCGCCTTTTATCTAAACCGATTACTCCGCAGACAGGACTAATCAAGGTGCGAACGACTGGCACAAATCGAGAGAGAATTAAAGCTCTACCCATCCCGTATTTGAGTAACCATTTTTCGGTGGTTACCACATTTTTTTGGTTGAAAAATCGGCCATTGGGACGATCAAAAAACTTTCTCCCGTATTTGTGTCCAGACCAATACCCAACTTCGCCACCCATGATTGCAAAGACTGGTGCCAGCGCAAAGAGCAGGGGTGCGGAAATCTGGGCATCTCCCAAAACTGCAGTGCCAGCACTTGATGCAGCTAATCCGGCAAGAAATAGAAGTGTGTCCCCGCCCGGCAAAACCAGGCCAACCAGCAAACCAATCTCGGCGAAGATCATCACAAGAATCCCCAATAAACCTAGGTTTGCCACTACCGCGTTAGGATCAAAGAGATTCATGCCTTAACCCTAAGGCACTCGAGGTAAGTTGGTGAACTCGAGCAATGAGCCTTAAAACCCAGCATCTAAAGGCTCGGATCGCAATCACCATCGCCTTTGTTGTCAATGGAACTACAGTCGGTGGCTTTTACGCTCGGATTCCCGATATTAAACAAGAACTCAACAGCGCAAGGGTTTTGCACTTTCCTTATTGCTAGTTGTTCCAATTTTTAATTATGTAACTTTGTGTTTGACTTTTATTATTTTTGGCGCATGTCTAGCCACACAAGATGTGGCCATGAATTCGCATGCAATTGTTTTAGCACATGAATCTAGTAATCGATATATGAGCACCTTTCACGCCACCTTTTCCATGGGTGCACTATTTGGCGGAATACTAGGTGGCTACTTATCTCAACAAAATAAATCCATTTTTTGGCAATGTGCACTTATTGCAATGTTAATTATCATTTCCAATTTTATTGCCAGTAAGTATGGTCCAATGAATTTAATTATCGGAGGCGTCGGAATTATTTTTGGTTGGCTGAGCGCCGGCATCGGGCTTTCAACTGTTATCCCAATGCTGTTTAGCCAAGCTGGCGAAATTGCGAAAAGTAGATTTGTGGGCCAGTTCGCACCCGCTGAGGGGGTGGCCATGGTTTCTGGCCCGCCAACCCTTGGCTTCCTGGGCGATGCCATCCGAGTTCGTTGGGCGATGTTGGTCCCCAAGTGAGCCAATAAATAGGTATGAATTTGCGTTAAACGGGGGTTTCACCTTTACACTCTGACAGTCTCGCGCCCCACCTTGTTTTAGGGCGCCACGAACTCCAACGGAGGAGAAGCTATGCGTGCTGTCAGCACCGTATCACTGGTCCAGGTAACTGGATCCAACTTAATTATTGTTTACATAGTTCTGGGAATCTCCTTAGCCGCCCTGGCCATTGCTTACGGCCTACGCGCCCAGGTCTTGGCAGCTACCGATGGCACCCCAAAGATGCGCGAAATCGCAGAAGCGATCCAGGAAGGCGCGGTCGCCTTTTTGTCTCGCCAATTCCGTACCCTTTCCTACTTTGTTGCGATTGTATTTGTGCTTTTGTTTGCCCTTCCCGGTATTACCGAAATTCGCATTGGTCGTTCCATCTTCTTCTTAGTCGGTGCCGCCTTTTCGGCATTAGTTGGTTACAACGGTATGTGGCTGGCGGTGCGCGCAAATGTGCGGGTAGCTGATGCCGCCCGTCATCAGGATGGTCAGAAGGCGGTACAAATCGCATTCCGCACCGGTGGCGTTGTGGGTATGACAACGGTTGGCTTAGGTTTAATCGGTGCCTCACTTGTAGTAATCATTTATCGCGAAAACGCGCCATCAGTTCTGGAAGGTTTTGGACTGGGTGCTGCGATGGTGGCCATGTTCATGCGCGTTGGTGGTGGAATCTTTACTAAGGCGGCCGATGTTGGTGCCGACCTGGTAGGTAAAGTGGAAAAACATATTCCAGAAGATGACCCACGGAATGCGGCAACTATTGCCGACAACGTTGGTGACAATGTTGGCGACTGTGCGGGTATGGCAGCGGATTTGTTTGAGTCATATGCAGTAACACTTGTTGCAGCTTTGATTTTGGGTAAGGCCGCCTTTGGTGATGCCGGACTTATTTATCCATTGATCGTCCCCGCAATCGGAACCGTGACCGCGGTAATCGGAATTTTCTTAACCAAGCTTCGCAGTACTGATAAGTCGGCAATGACCGCGATCAATCGCTCATTTTTCATGTCCGCAGTGATATCTGCTGGCTTGACCGCGCTCGCCACATTTACTTACTTGCCATCAGATTTCAAACTGCTTACTGGTTTATCACCAGAGGCAGTGGCCACGGCCGGAGACACCAATCCACGGGTGCTAGCAATTGGTGCGGTGCTAATCGGTATCTTATTAGCCGCCGCAATTCAGGTGCTAACCGGCTTCTTTACCGAAACTGGCAGGCGTCCAGTAAATGATGTTGCTGCATCATCTGAAACCGGTGCGGCAACTGTTATTTTGGCCGGTATTGCAGTTGGTTTTGAGTCCGCGGTTTACTCTGCTTTGCTGATTGCAACCGCAGTCTTTGGCGCATTTTTACTTGGTGGGGGCAGCATTGTTCTCTCCCTACTTGCCATCGCTTTAGCAGGTACTGGTTTGCTTACCACCGTAGGTGTAATTGTCGCGATGGATACCTTTGGTCCGATCTCCGATAATGCCCAAGGTATTGCCGAAATGTCCGGCGATGTGACAGGCGAGGGTTCTGCGATCCTTACTGGCCTAGACGCAGTTGGTAACACAACTAAGGCGATCACTAAAGGAATTGCAATCGCAACCGCAGTTCTTGCCGCAACTGCTTTGTTTGGTGCTTTCACCGATGCCATCAAGACCGCGGTGATTGAAGCCGGCAAAACAGCTAGCGATGTCGGACTGCAATTCCAAGGCGTACTAGATGTGGCAGATCCACGAAACTTAGTTGGACTAATCATTGGCGCAGCCGTTGTGTTCTTGTTCTCTGGTCTGGCCGTTAACGCAGTTTCGCGCGCCGCCGGCGCAGTTGTTGTTGAAGTTCGGGAACAGTTCCGCTTGCATCCAGGAATTATGAAGGGAACCGAGAAGCCAGATTATGCCCGCGTAGTTGATATCTGTACCCGCGATTCCTTGCGTGAATTAGTAACGCCAGGATTGCTCGCTGTGATGGCGCCAATCGCAGTTGGTTTTGGTCTTGGTGTGGGCGCACTTGGTGCCTACTTAGCTGGCGCTATTGGTACCGGAACTCTGATGGCGGTATTTCTTTCTAACTCGGGCGGTGCCTGGGATAACGCTAAGAAGATGGTGGAAGATGGCCATCATGGTGGAAAAAATAGTGATGCCCACGCGGCCACAATCGTTGGCGACACTGTTGGTGATCCATTCAAAGACACCGCAGGTCCAGCAATTAATCCACTGATCAAGGTTATGAACCTGGTTGCGCTCTTGATTACTCCTGCCATCGTTTCGCTGGCACTTGGCAATGGTGAAAGTACCAGTACTTTTATTTCATTAGCGGCGGTTGCCATAATCATTGGTGCTTTGATTAGAAACCGTAAGCAAGCAACCGCGATCAGTATCTAAGTCAGCAGAATTTCTTTTTACTTATGGCAAAAGCAAAGACGGATCTGATCAAGCTGGTGATCGTCGAATCACCAGCTAAAGCCAGAAAAATCGGTGGTTACCTGGGCGAAGGTTATGTCGTCGAAGCATCCGTCGGCCATATTCGCGATTTGCCACAGCGCGCTGCCGACATTCCAAAAGAGTATAAAAAAATCGCTTGGGCAAAAGAGGGCGTCGATATCGAAAATGATTTCGCGCCGCTGTATGTGATAAACCCAGATAAAAAAGCCAAAGTCGCCGAATTAAAAGCGTTAATGAAAAATGCGGAAGAGTTAATTCTGGCAACGGATGAGGACCGGGAAGGCGAAGCGATCGCGTGGCACTTAGTAGAAGTGCTGGAACCAAAAATTCCAATTAAGCGGATGGTCTTTAATGAAATCACAAAGGATGCAATTCAAGCCGCCGTTGCTAATACTCGCGATTTGGATTACCACTTAATTGATGCCCAAGAAACCCGCCGCGTTCTGGATCGTTTATTTGGCTACCGACTTTCACCCGTGTTGTGGAAAAAAGTTATGCCCCGAATTTCAGCTGGCCGGGTGCAATCGGTTGCCACCCGTTTGATTGTTGAAAAAGAGCGAGAGCGGATGGCCTTTATTTCATCGGCTTGGTGGGATGTAGCGGCGGTTACCGCCCTTGGTTTTAATGCCAGGTTGTTAGAGGTGGCTGGCAAAAAAGTAGCCACTACCGCAGACTTTGGCGCCGATGGCGCAGTTAAGGAAAAATCACTTTCTAACATTCTTTTGCTTGATGAAACCACCGCTCGCTCTTTAGTCGATTCGCTAACGGGCAATGCTTTAACGGTTAGGTCGATGGATGAATCACCGCGCACTGAGCGACCAAAGCCACCATTTACGACTTCCACCATGCAACAAGATGCGGGTAGCCGGTTAGGGTGGGGCGCCCAAATTACAATGCGGATTGCCCAGCGGCTATATGAAAACGGTTACATCACTTATATGCGTACTGACAGCGTTAGTTTGTCGGCACAGGCAATTACCGCCGCCCGCAACGCTGCTAAATCTTTATACGGCGCCGATCATGTCGCCGACGCACCACGGGTGTATCAAGGTAAAACTAAAAACGCTCAAGAAGCACACGAAGCGATTCGCCCAGCTGGTGAATCTTTTAAAACCCCGGGTGAGCTAGCCCCGGAACTTTCTCGGGATGAGTTTGCGCTGTATGACTTAATTTGGAAACGCACCGTTGCCTCGCAAATGGCGGATGCTAAAAAGTTGCAGATGCGGGTTGATTTTGATGCGCTAACAAATGATGGCAAAAAAACTATCTTCCGCGCCAACGGTAGTGTTTTAACTTTTCCGGGTTTTCTTGCAGCCTATGATGAAATTATTAGTGATGAAAATAAAGATGAGGAAAGCACCGATAAACGTTTACCGGCCATGGCCTTAGGGCAAGCGGTAAAGGTAAATGAGTACACCTGCGAAGGCCACGAGACGAAACCGCCGGCCCGTTACACCGAACCAACCTTGGTTAGAAAATTGGAAGAGTTAGGTATCGGTAGACCATCAACTTTTGCTTCAATTATTCAAACTATTCAGGATCGTGGTTACGTTTACAAACGTGGCCGGGCCTTGGTGCCAACTTTTCTAGCTTTTTCAGTAACTGGCTTATTGGAAACTCACTTTACTAAGTTGGTCGATTACGAGTTCACTGCAAGTATGGAAGAGGATCTAGACAAGATCGCCACTGGTGAAGCTGGCCGAGTTGATTGGCTGCGTGATTTTTTCTATGGCCGAGATGGCCAGCCCGGACTTAATGAACTGTCGGCCGACCTGGGTGTAATTGATGCCCGGGCAACTAACACCATGAACCTGTCCCCGGAAATTGAAATTCGGGTTGGTCGCTACGGCGCCTACCTGCAACAGAACTTGCCGGGGGAAGAGCGCAAGTTGGCAAATATTCCAGAAGCGTTAGCCCCGGATGAATTAACCTTGGCAAAGGCAATCGAATTATTGGCAGCGCCATCAGGTGAGCGCGAACTTGGGTTAGACCCAATCACAAATCTTCCGATCATTGCCAAGAGTGGCCGTTTTGGACCCTACATCACCGAAGTTTTGCCAGAGTTACCGGTGGAACTAACCGCATCCGGTAAGAAGAAAAAGAAGAAGGCGGATGCGCCTAAGGCAAAGACCGCCTCCCTGCTTTCAACAATGACCCTGGACACCGTTACCTATGAGGATGCGCTGCAACTTCTTTCGCTGCCCCGCACCCTTGGCACTAATAGCGCCGGTGATGAAATCACTGTTCAAAATGGAAGGTACGGCCCATATCTAAGGGCTGGTGTTGATAGCCGCACTCTGACTTCGGAAGAACAACTTTTTACAATGACTTTAAATGAGGCGCTGGAGATTTATGCAAAACCAAAAGAGCGCCGGCGCGGTGTCGCTAAGCCCCCCCTGAAAGAGCTTGGTTTGGATC